>OKCK01000006.1_pt1 | contig 143580 bp, 130 predicted proteins | sample 1614961 | NCBI WGS metagenome assembly OKCK01 (sample SAMN04436984, study PRJEB24849) | human gut metagenome | biome: human gut; feature: NICU; material: stool | host: Homo sapiens | place: USA: Saint Louis, MO | collected 2010-07-31
AAGAGCAGTTGCGACGCGGCTTTCAGCTCACTGTCGCGAGGTGGCGTATATTACGCTTTCCTCTTTCAGAGTCAAGCGTTTATTTTCGCTTTTCTCTGCCGGAACCCCCGGAGGAATCCCGCTGACCGGCCGGCTTATTCGCCGTTGTTCCGTGTCAGTGGAGGCGCATTATAGGGACTTCTCTGACGGTGACAAGCCCTGTTTTAAAAAAATAAATCAACCGTCTCTTTTTTGCCCAAATCGCTGCTAAAGTGACAGCTTTTCAAGCCTTGCGAAGCCATAACGCTGCAAAACGGGTAATAACTGAGCGGTTTCCGGCGTGAACGCCATACAGTAAGCCACATTCTCATCAGCGGATTTTGCATCAGGCGCTTCATGCTCAAGTAGCCACGCGGTTCGTCTGGCAATTGCTGCCCCCGAATCCACGAGTCTTGTGCCATCCGGTAATACGCTAAGCAGCTCTTCCTGCAATAAAGGAAAATGCGTACATCCCAGAACAACGGTATCCGGTGGCTCCGGCATGCGCAGCCAGGGCTTCAGAATACGGCGCAGTTCATCAGACGATACCGGGTGACCATGCAGTTTCGCCTCTGCGAGTTCCACCAGCTCCGCCGATCCCAACATTTCAATCTGGCATTCATTGGCAAAGCGGGCAATCAGCTCATGCGTATAAGGACGACGCACCGTCGCACGGGTAGCCAACAGGCCCACAATGCCATTTGCCGTTAAGCGCGCCGCGGGTTTGATAGCGGGCACCACGCCGACCACCGGAAAGGCGAATTTTTCACGCAAGGCAGGAAGCGAAACGGTACTGGCGGTATTGCAGGCAATAATAGCAATTGCCAGGGGATAGCACTGCTGAACGGCAGTAACGATTTCTACGACGCGCTCAACGATAAACTCTTCGGTCTTTTCGCCATACGGGAAAGCGACATTATCGAACGCGTAGATGTAATGCAGATCCGGCAATAGTTGCCGGATCTCATCATAGACAGACAGTCCACCGACACCGGAATCAAAGACCAGTACGGTGGGACGTGCCTCAGAAGGTGTAGCTGCCTGACAAGGTGTATTCTCGCCCAGCAGTTTGGTAGCCATAAGCCGTCTCGTAATCTTTGTCGAACAGGTTAGCTATTTTACCACGAACTGTGAGGTGAGACGTTAGCGGATATGAAGCAGCGATATCGACAGTGCTATAGCTTGGCAGAACCTGCTGTTGAGGATTATAGCTGGACGTTCTGTTGTCATAGCGACGGCCAAAGTACTGCCATGCAATATCCATATCCACATTGAACATCGTCCAGTCGAGCTGGTATTTCGCCTGGCGTTTGGCGCGGCGCGGCAGGACTTCATCGGTTTCATCATCACGTGGATCGATGTACTGCAACGTCACGCGATGTGAAAAAATGCCGGTATCCACATTACCCGTCCATTCAACACCCTTAATCGTGGCAGAGTTGATGTTGTAATAGGCCGTTCTGTTATACGTCACCAGATTATCGATTTCATAGCGATAGGTAGAGAGACGCCAGTCCACAGGGCCAGTCAGACCTTCCAGCCCGGCTTCCCACTGTTTAGACTCTTCCGGCTTGAGATTCGGGTTGGAAGCAATGCCAAAACGATCTGCGCCGTACTGCTGTCCCAGCGACGGTGCCAGGAAACCGGTACCGTAAGAAACCGTGACGCGATAGTCATCGACAAATTCCCAGCCTGCGGCGGTCTGCCAGGTGCCATGCCAGCCAAACTCATCATCATGATCTTCGCGCCCGGACGCTTCCAGCGTCACATCGCCAACCTGCTGCTGACCGGTCAGATACAGGCCGGTATTCTCGCGCTTATAGGCGTCGCGCGCATAGCTGTCTGACGAGATAAGGCGCTCTTGTTTCCAGTCAACGCCCGCGCTAACTGAGCCATGACCGACCACAACGTTATTACCCCACTGGATATAACGCTGTTCCATATCGTCAAGCGTAGTGCCGTCGTTATAGCGACCATACACACTGCTGTAGTTGTAATCTTTGCTCTTCTGATAATTCGCAATGAGCTGAGAGGAATAGATGCCGGAATTGAAACGCAAACCGGTATCCCAGTTCTGGCTATATAACTGGCGCTCATCACCGCCGGCGTCATAACCGAAGTTGCCCTGGTCATAATCGACATTATTGGTAAAGCCGTAACCCCGGAAGAAGCCGTCGATGTTGTCGTTGAATTTGTGTTGCAGGCTGCCCCAGAACGTTTTGTTGCGGTAGCCATCACGATCGTTGTCGCCCGCCCAGGACGAACCGGGCTGAACATTGAATCCTCTGGTATTGGTATAGGCACCTGCAAGCGTTGCCACCGTGTCGCCAAAGTGTTGGCGGAGCGCGCCATCATAGGTTTGATAACCGTTGGAGCCAGCGCCTGCGTTAATTTGCGATTTTTCATCACCGGTCTGGGTGATAACGTTCACCACGCCGCCAATGGCGCCGGAACCATAGACCGCCGAACGCGGGCCGCGGATGTACTCAATACGTTGCACCAGGGAAAGCGGGATCTGATTCAGCTCAGGGTCGTTAGAAATCCCCGAACGCGCCACTGGTACGCCATCGATCAGCAGCAACAGTTGTTTGGCTTCGGTACCGCGAACGTAGACTGAAGCGGATTGCCCCACCCCACCGTTTTGCGCGATATCCACACCCGGGAGACGGCGCAGAACATCAATCACCGACCGCGACTGCCATCTGTCGATATCTGCGCGAGTGACCACATCGGTAGGAGCAAGGACGGTGTTCACGGGTTGTTGGAAACGGTTGGCCGTAACGATCAGTGTGTCATCACTGCCTTGCGCCCAGACGGAAAACGCCGTAACGGAAAGGCCCGTCAGCAGCGCGAGTTTTTTTATCATCATTATGTAAAGCATCCAGCGAATAAAAGGATGCCGCATCCACGACCGATAGCACGCGATGATCGTGATAATTGCGACGTATTCCGGCAGGTCTTCGGGCTTGGAGGCGTTTTACTGGACGAAGACTTCCCACTTTATTAAGCAGTGTCTGCACGAATGCGCTCGTCCCACCTGTCTTTACCGCTGCGCGTCAGCTCCAGAGTTTCACTGGATTCCCTTTTTTATCTTTTCGAACCGGAACGCGAATGCTACCTGCATCGCCATATGGATGTCCAGACTTCCATGCGTAAACCGCCGATACAGGGCTGGACATCACGGCTGCAATCCCTACAATCCTCTGCGTAAATTTTTATCACCAGGAACGCATAATGACGCCAGAACACCTTCCCACCGAGCAGTACGACGCGCAACTGGCCGAAAAGGTCGTCCGTCTGCAAGAGATGATGGCGCCTTTCCACGCGCCCGCGCCGGAGGTGTTCCGTTCACCGCTCAGTCATTACAGAATGCGCGCCGAATTCCGCATCTGGCACGACGGCGACGATCTGTACCACATTATTTTCGATCAGCAGACCAAACAGCGTATTCGGGTGGACAGCTTCCCGGCGGCCAGCGAGCTGATTAACGCACTGATGGGCGCGATGATTGAAGGCGTGCGTAATAATCCGGTGCTGCGCCACAAGCTGTTCCAGATCGATTATCTCTCTACCCAGAGCAATCAGGCCGTGGTGTCGCTGCTGTACCATAAAAAGCTTGATGACGAGTGGCAGGCGCAGGCCGCGCAACTGCGGGATGCATTACGCGCTAATAATTTCAATGTGCATCTGATTGGCCGCGCCACGAAAACCAAAATCGCCCTCGACCAGGATTATATTGACGAGCGTCTGATGGTCGCCGGTAAAGAAATGATTTATCGCCAGGTGGAAAACAGCTTTACCCAGCCTAATGCCGCCATGAATGTGCAGATGCTTGAGTGGGCACTGGACGTCACCCGCGATGCACGGGGCGATTTGCTGGAGCTGTACTGCGGCAACGGTAACTTTTCGCTGGCACTGGCGCGTAATTTCCGCCGGGTGCTGGCCACGGAAATTGCCAAGCCGTCTGTCGCTGCCGCGCAATACAATATTGCCGCCAACCAGATCGACAATGTGCAAATTATCCGCATGGCGGCAGAAGAGTTTACCCAGGCGATGAACGGCGTACGGGAATTTAACCGGTTGCAGGGGATCGATTTAACAAGCTATCAGTGTGAGACGATCTTTGTCGATCCGCCCCGCAACGGACTGGATGACGAAACGGTGAAGATGGTCCAGGCTTACCCGCGTATTCTGTACATTTCCTGCAATCCGCAGACGCTGTGCCAGAACCTGGAAACCCTGTCGCAAACCCATGACGTTGAGCGGCTGGCGTTGTTCGATCAATTCCCCTACACCCACCATATGGAATGCGGCGTACTGCTCAGCGCGAAGCCACGCTAAAACAAAAAACCCCAAACGGTGTTTGGGGTTTTTTCGTTATGCCGGGTTATTCAGCGGCATGAGTCGGACGGTGACGCAGACGGTAACCAATCCAGAACAGCAGGGCTACCGCCAGCACGGACGGCAGGAAGTTAGAGCCGATCGCCGGGTACTCCGCGCGCACAACCGCGCTGTAAATCAGTACACCCAGTACGAAGCAGCCCGCGGCCAGGCTCGGCAGGCCCACCGGCATGGTGCGATCCTGATAACGTTGATGCAGGCAATACACCGTCAGAACCAGTGCGATAATCGGGAAGACGGAAAATGGCACCACGGAGCTGAACAGCGCTGCGAATGTGCCATTAACAGAGAGGCCGGCGAGGAGTGCCAGCAGTAAGGTGCCTTTTTCTTGATATGACGGTTTCATTGCTCGTCCTTCACTAGTCGGAATGTTGCGCTAACTTTTCTTGTTCGCGGCGATACCAGTAATAAGCGCCTTTGGAAATCATCCGCAGTTGCAATACCAGCCGCTCTTCGAGTTGCCGACGCTGCTCAGGGCCAACGTCGAGGGCTTCCGCGCCGGCGCTGAATACGATGGTGACCATCGCTTCTGCCTGCGCTTCAGTAAAACTTCGCGGCATGTGACTTTCGAGTTCCAGATAGTCGGCAAGTTCCGCAATAAAATGCTGAATTTCCCGGGCAACCGCCGCACGAAACGCCGCTGACGTGCCTGAGCGCTCCCGCAATAACAGACGGAATGCGTTAGGGTTATTGCCGATAAATTCCATAAATGTGGAAACCGACGTGCGGATGACGCTGCCGCCTTTGGCGATCCGCTGGCGCGCCTGACGCATCAGTTGGCGCAACATCAAACCGCTCTCATCCACCATGGTAAGCCCAAGTTCATCAACGTCTCTGAAATGACGATAAAACGATGTTGGGGCAATTCCCGCCTCACGGGCGACTTCACGCAGGCTCAGGCTGGCAAAACTTCTTTCAGCGCTCAGTTGGCTAAACGCCGCTTCCACGAGCGACCGCCGGGTTCGTTCTTTCTGTTGCGCTCTTACACCCATCACGTTGCCTGAATCCTTCCTGTCGAATGGCACATCTGCCGGACAATAAAATTACCGGGTTTATACTGGATTGTGAATGACTGTTTACGCGAGCTGTCTCGCGTTCCTCAGGAAAAAGCACAGTAACAATTGGGTTATCGCACCGATAATGTTACCATTCTGTTGTTTTTATGTATAAGAACAGGTCTGCCCTAACATGCCACACACCTACGATTATGACGCAATAGTGATTGGTTCAGGCCCAGGCGGCGAAGGCGCTGCAATGGGACTGGTTAAGCAAGGAGCACGGGTCGCGGTCATCGAGCGCTACCATAATGTCGGCGGCGGTTGCACCCACTGGGGCACCATCCCGTCAAAAGCACTCCGTCATGCCGTTAGCCGCATTATTGAATTCAACCAAAATCCGCTTTACAGCGACCATACCCGATTACTTCGTTCCTCTTTCGCCGATATCCTTAACCACGCCGACAGCGTGATTAACCAGCAAACCCGCATGCGACAAGGCTTTTACGAGCGCAACCGCTGCGAGATTTTGCAAGGCAATGCCCATTTTGTGGATGAACATACGCTTGCGCTGGAGTGCCATGACGGCACGGTGGAAACCTTAACCGCCGAACGTTTTGTCATTGCCTGCGGCTCGCGCCCGTATCATCCGGAAGACGTGGATTTCACGCATCCGCGCGTGTACGACAGCGATTCCATTCTCAGCCTGCATCACGAACCCCGCCATGTGATCATTTACGGCGCTGGCGTTATTGGCTGTGAATATGCATCCATCTTCCGCGGGATGAATGTCAAAGTCGATCTGATCAATACCCGCGACCGCCTGCTAGCGTTCCTCGATCAGGAGATGTCCGATTCGCTCTCTTACCACTTCTGGAACAGCGGCGTGGTGATTCGCCACAATGAAGAGTATGAGCGCATCGAAGGGCTGGACGACGGGGTGATCATGCACCTGAAGTCCGGTAAAAAAGTCAAAGCCGATTGCCTGCTTTACGCCAATGGCCGTACCGGGAATACCGACTCGCTGGCCCTCGGCAACATTGGTCTTGAAGCCGACGGGCGCGGGTTGTTGAAAGTCAACAGCATGTACCAAACCGCACTGCCGCACATTTATGCCGTCGGCGATGTGATTGGCTACCCGAGCCTGGCATCCGCGGCGTACGACCAGGGCCGCATTGCGGCACAGGCGATGATTAAAGGCGAAGCCAGCGCGCATCTGGTGGAAGATATCCCTACCGGTATCTATACCATTCCCGAGATCAGCTCTGTCGGGAAAACCGAACAGCAGCTTACGGCGATGAAAGTGCCGTATGAAGTGGGACGGGCGCAATTTAAACATCTTGCCCGGGCGCAAATCGTCGGTATGAATGTGGGTACGCTGAAGATCCTCTTCCATCGTGAGACGAAAGAGATTTTAGGCATTCACTGCTTTGGTGAGCGCGCGGCCGAAATTATTCATATCGGCCAGGCGATAATGGAGCAAAAAGGTGGCGGCAACACCATCGAGTACTTCGTTAACACCACCTTTAACTACCCGACGATGGCGGAAGCCTATCGGGTAGCGGCACTGAATGGCTTAAACCGCCTGTTTTAACGCCGGATCGAAATGGCCATCCATTTTTGAACGGATGGCCTCCGCAAGTTGCTCATAGCGGTTACGCAGCGGCGAACCCGGACGGTAAACCAGGCCCACGGTACGACGCGGCTCCGGCTTGAAGCATTGCAGGTACACCACACCATCGCGGCGGCGCTCATTCGGCACCGCCAGCGCAGGCAGTAAGGTAATACCGCTGCCCGCCGCTACCATGTTGCGCAGCGTTTCCAGGCTGGTCGCGCGGAAATGGGTGTCTTCATCCGCGCCCGCTTCAAAGCAAAAACCCATCGCCTGATCGCGCAGGCAGTGCCCGTCTTCCAGCATCAGCAGTTTTTCACCGGCCAGATCGGACATCGGTACGCGCTCGCGCGCCGCCCACGGGTGATCTTCATAAACCGCCAGCAACATCGGCTCATCAAACAGCGGTACTTCTATAAACGCTTCGCTCTCTTTCACCAGCGCCAGAATGGCGCAGTCGAGCTTGCCGCTGTCCAGCTGCGCTAACAACTGATGAGTCTGGGCTTCGTGGAGATACATTTCGAGTTTCGGGAAAGTCTGGTGCAACATCGGGATGATGTGCGGCAGCAAATACGGGCCAACGGTCGGGATTAAGCCAATGTGCAGCGGGCCTGACATCGCTTCGCCTTGTTGACTGGCCATTTCCTTTAGCACTTTGACTTCACGTAATACGGTGCGCGCCTGATCCACCAGCAGCAATCCGGCCTGAGTAAAAAGGACTTTGCGGCTGGTGCGTTCAAGAAGCATTACGCCAAGTTCGTCTTCCAGCTTACGGATTTGTCCGCTTAAGGTCGGCTGGCTGACATGGCACGCATCGGCAGCACGTCGAAAATGACGGTGTTCGGCCAGTGCGACCAGGTATTCAAGATCACGAATATTCATTAATCATCCTCCGCCGCCATGATAGCCCATGGCGATAGATAGAATAGCAACCAACGATTATCCCTATCAAGCAAAATGACACATAATCACCAACAACAAAGCAGTACCGCTTCGCCTCACCAGGGAAGCTGAAACCCTCAACTGAATAACTAAAGCCAACGTAAATGTTTAGCGGACTTGATGTCCGCTTTTTTTTTGCAAAAAAAAAGCCTGGCATTACGCCAGGCCGAGTGGAGCAAAATGCGATTACGCTAAACGCGCTTTCGCCTCGCTAATTGCTGTTGCCACCTGTTGTGGCGACACACCGCCTTTTGCCGAACGCTTATCAAGGCAAGACTGGAGTGACAGAATCGGGTACACGTCCTCGCCAATCACGGTGCTGAATTTCTGTAAATCGGCCAGCGGCAATGCTTCCAGCGCTTTGCCCTGACGAATGGCTTCTACGACAGTTTCGCCCACGATGTGATGCGCCTCGCGGAACGGTACACCCTTCGCGACCAGGTAATCAGCCAGTTCCGTGGCGTTGGCATAACCCTGCTCCGCCGCTTCCTGGCAACGCGGACGTTTCACCTGAATACCGTCCAGCACCAGCGTCGCCATCTGCAGGCAATCAAACCAGGTATCGAGCGCGTCGAACAACCCTTCTTTGTCTTCCTGCATATCTTTGTTGTACGCCAGCGGCAGCCCCTTCAGGGTCATCATCATGCCAGTTAACGCACCCTGTACGCGGCCGCATTTGCCACGAATCAGTTCCAGCGCATCCGGGTTTTTCTTCTGAGGCATCAGGGAGGAACCTGACGTCACACGATCGGACAACTCCACGAACGCTGCTTCGCCGGTATTGAAGAAAATCAGGTCTTCAGCAAAACGGGAAAGATGCACCATGCCGATAGAGGCATCGGAAAGCAGTTCCAGCACATGGTCGCGGTCAGAAACGCTGTCGAGACTGTTACGGGTGGCCGAAGCAAAACCCAGCCAGCCTGCCAGTTGTTCACGGTCAATATCGTACGCAGTGCCCGCCAGCGCGCCGCAACCCAGAGGGCTCACGTCCAGACGCTTCAGCGTATCCTGCAGACGGCTTTCGTCACGGGCCAACATCTCCACGTACGCCAGGCACCAGTGCGCAAAGGTCACCGGCTGAGCGCGCTGAAGATGGGTATACCCCGGCATCACCGCATCCTGATTATTCGCGGCGGTCTCCACCAGCGCGCTTTGCAGCTCGCGGGTGGCGTTCAGCAGCTCACCCACGGTCATCTTGCACCATAGCTTCAGATCGGTGGCGACCTGATCGTTACGGCTACGCCCGGTGTGAAGTTTCTTACCCAGTTGACCCACTTTGTCGATCAGCTTTCCTTCCACCCAGCTGTGAATATCTTCGGCATCGCTTTCGAGAATGCTTTGCGGGTTCGCCTGCACCTCTTCAAGCAGCGTTTGCAGCGCCTGCTCAAGCTGTACCTGCTCATCGGCCGTCAGAACGCCTACGGTCACCAGCGCTTTAGACCAGGCGACAGAGCCCACAATATCCTGCTCCGCCAGGCGATAATCGAATCGCAACGAGTCGTTGAACTGTTTAAACCGTTGATCCGCTGCCTGAGTAAAACGCCCACCCCAAAGTGCCATATTCATGCTCCGTAAATTCCAGTCCTGCCGATAAATTCAAGGCGGATATCGCTACCCGCCCACTACTCTTTAAAAATCCATTCAAGTGTTATTGGCACAGCCAGTCTGGACACGGCCAGCGCACAGCGCCCGGGCGTACACATGTACGTGAGGAGCGCGGGCACTGCCCGGGTTCAGAATGACCAGCAAAATAGCTTGATTACTTCTTCTGCTCGTTCAGCGCACGGATACGTGAAGACAGCGAGAACAGACGGATAAAGCCGCCCGCGTGGCTGTGGTCGTACACTTCATCTTCGCCGAAGGTCGCGAACTCTTCGCTGTACAGGCTGTTAGCGGATTTTTTCTGAATCGCCGTCACCTGGCCTTTATAAAGTTGCAATACCACTTCGCCGTTCACGCCTTCGGCCAGCGATTCTGCTGCCGCCTGCAGTGACTGACGCAGCGGAGCAAACCAGCGGCCGTCGTACACAACGTAAGACATTTCCAGGCCAACCTGCTCACGCCATTTGAAGCTATCGCGGTCCAGTACCAATTGCTCTACGCCACGCAGCGCCGCCATCATGATGGTGCCCCCCGGGGTTTCGTAGCAGCCACGGGACTTAATGCCCACCAGACGGTTTTCAACGATATCAATACGGCCCACGCCATGTTTCGCGCCGAGTTTGTTCAGCACTTCCAGGCACTGGAACGGGCTCAGGAACTCGCCGTTAACGGCAACAACTTTGCCTTTCTCAACGGTAACGGTAACGGTCTCAGGCGCATCCGGGGCGTCCTGCGGATCGACAGTCCATACCCAGCAATCTTTGTTGGACGGATTCCACGGGCTTTCCAGCACGCCGCCTTCTGTGGAGATGTGCCAGGCGTTCTCGTCACGGCTGTAGATTTTTTCAAGCGTCGCGGTAGTCGGAATGTCGCGCTCTTTCAGGTAATCCAGCAGCGCTTCACGGGAACGCAGGTTCCACTCACGCCACGGGGCAATCACTTTCAGGTTCGGCACCAGTGCCGCCCAGGCGGATTCAAAACGCACCTGGTCGTTGCCTTTACCGGTCGCACCATGACACAGCGCATCAGCGCCCACTTTAATCGCCACATCCGCCAGCGCTTTCGCGATCAGCGGACGCGCCATCGAGGTGCCCAGCAGATAGCTGCCTTCGTACAGCGCGCCGGTTTGCAGTACCGGATAAACATAATCTTTGATGAATTCTTCACGCGCATCGACCACGTAGCACTCGCTCGCGCCGGTGCGCAGGGCTTTTTGCTCAACGCCTTTCAGATCGTCACGGTCCTGACCGATATCCACCACGCAGGCGACAACTTCACAACCTTCATAGTTTTCTTTCAGCCATGGAATGATCGCGGAGGTATCCAGGCCGCCGGAGTAAGCGAGAACAACTTTTTTGATGCCGTGGTTTTGCATTTTCTTTTCCTTCAAAAACTAAGTTATGGCGCTGGAGCATTGACGCCGCAGCCAATAAACATGCCGCAATTAAGCGAGAATCCGGGTGCCGATAGCCACACCGTTAAATAAAGAGGGTAACTGTTCCGCATGGCGCCAGGAGGCGATATCCACCGGACGACCCAGCGTACGCGCTGCATCCAGCGCCGCATTGACTTTCACCACCATACCATCGGTGATAATGCCCTGGGCGATCAGTTGTTCGGCTTTTGCTGCCGTCATTTCAGCGATGCGCTGGCCTTTGCCGTCCAGAATGCCGCTGACGTCGGAAAGCAGAATCAGATCTGCACCGAGGGTCGCAGCAAGCGCCGTGGCGGCCTGGTCAGCGTTCACATTCATTAATTCACCCGCGTCCGTAACGCCGATGGAGCTGACGACCGGCATGAAGCCTGCGTCCAGCAAAGTCGTAATCAGTTTGGCTGAACCCGGTTCGGCTTTGCCGACGTGTCCGAGCTCATCATCAAGCTGGCTCACTTTTACGCTGTCACCGTCGCCAAGATACAGGCCCACCGCCGGCAGCTGATGCTTCTTCGCCCAGGCCAACAGCGTCTTATTGGCGCTGCCCGCCAGCGCGCCAGTGATGATGTCAATCTGATCGGCAGGCGTCACACGCAGGCCGTTCTTCTTTTTCACCGGCAGGTTGAGTTTTTTCATCAGCTCGTCCACCACACAGCCGCCGCCGTGGACAATCACCAGCGGGCGCTCGTGGGTTTCGCGGTAGTTCACCAGCGCGGTGAACAGGCGCTCCAGCGCCTCTTCGCTATCCAGCAGTACGCCACCTAATTTGATAATTAATGGATTCATCATTGCACCGTTAAATAAGTGACTGAGTTTCAGCGAAGCCGAAACGAATATTGGCACACTGCACCGCCTGCGCCGCAGCGCCTTTCAGCAGGTTATCTTCCGTGGCCACCACAATCAGATGCTCGCCCTGAACAGCAAAACCGATATCGCAGAACGGCAGACCCACCACATTTTTCAGCGCCGGCACCCCTTTGTCATACAGACGCACCAGCGGTTTATCACCGTACGCGTCATTAAAGGTTTGCGCGATTTGCTGCGCCGTAACGCCCGGTTTTAACCGGCAGGTGATGGTTTCTAAAATCCCACGCGGAAAGTTGCCCAGATGCGGAGTAAAAATCACCTGCGCGCCCAGATGGGTGGCAATTTCCGGCTGATGGCGATGGGTAAATACGCCGTACGGCTGGAGGCTGACTTCGCAAAAGCTGTTAGACATTGCGGCCTTGCGACCGGCTCCGCTTACGCCGCTGGTGGCGTTGATCACCGGCCACTGGGCTAAATCCAGCAGATCGTTGTCGATCAGCGGCTTAAGCGACAACTGCGCCGCCGTGGGATAGCAACCCGGTACGGCAACCAGTTTCGCCTCTTTCAACGCGTCGCGGCTCCACTCGGCCAGGCCGTACACCGCCTGTTCCAGCAGTTGCGGATGCTGGTGCGTGAAGCCGTAAAATTTTTCATAAAACGCCGCATCGTTCACCCGGTACGCCCCGGATAAATCGAATACCACGCAGCCTGCTTCGAGGAACTGCGGGGCCAGATCGTGACTCACTTCGTGCGCCGTGGCCAGGAACACCACATCAACGCCCTGGGTAAACTCGCTGATATCGGCCATCGGCATCAATGGCAGATCGACAATACCTTTCAGTTGAGGATGCAAATCGGAGAGTAATTTTCCTGCATCATTGCTTTGCGCTGAGACCGTCAATGCGGTTATGTTCATATGGGGATGGCGATTGACATAGGTCGCGAGCTCTGCGCCGGTATAACCACTGGCACCAACAATCAGCGTATTCAACATCGGGGCTGTTCACCTTCTTTATCGTCACGAGAAGTTACATACGGCAAAAGCCACTGCTTTTGCCACGTTAGCGAGCGTTTTCAGGAGACTGCGCGCTGCGGTTCCTTTTTGCTCACCGTTAATGTATTTTTATTCACTAAATCTGCATGAATATTGATACTATCACGACCTAAGGTATGTCAACAGTGAAAATGAAATTACCGCCGTTTATCGAGATTTATCGCGCATTAATCGCGACGCCTTCCATCAGCGCGACCGAAGCCGCGTTAGATCAGAGTAATGCGTCTTTAATCAATTTACTGGCGTCCTGGTTTGGCGACCTGGGTTTTAACGTTGAAGTACAGCCTGTTCCAGGTACGCGCAATAAATTCAACATGCTGGCAAGCATCGGCCAGGGCGCCGGTGGCCTGCTGCTGGCGGGTCATACCGATACGGTACCGTTTGACGACGGGCGCTGGACGCGCGATCCCTTCACCCTGACAGAGCACGATAACAAGCTGTACGGGCTGGGTACTGCCGACATGAAGGGCTTCTTTGCGTTTATTCTCGATGCGCTGCGTGACGTAGACGTGACGCAACTGAAAAAGCCGCTCTACATCCTGGCGACCGCGGATGAAGAGACCAGCATGGCGGGCGCACGCTATTTTGCGGAAACCACGCAGCTGCGTCCCGACTGCGCGATCATCGGCGAGCCGACGTCGTTACAGCCTATCCGTGCGCACAAAGGCCATATCTCCAGTGCTATACGGGTGCTGGGCCAGTCCGGGCACTCCAGCGATCCGGCGCGCGGCGTAAACGCCATTGAGCTGATGCATGACGCCATTGGCCGTATTCTCGAACTGCGGGATAACCTGAAAGAACGCTATCACTACGAAGCCTTCACCGTGCCCTATCCGACGCTGAATCTCGGCCATATACACGGCGGTGATGCCGCCAACCGTATTTGCGCCTGCTGCGAGCTGCATCTGGATATCCGTCCGCTGCCGGGCATGACGCTTAACGATCTGAATGGCTTGCTTGAGGACGCGCTGGAGCCGGTCAGCAGCCGCTGGCCTGGCCGACTGAACGTAGCGGAGCTGCATCCGCCTATCCCAGGCTATGAGTGCCCGCCGGATCACCATCTGGTGAAGGTTGTGGAAGATTTGCTCGGCGCGCAAACCGACGTGGTGAACTACTGTACCGAAGCGCCGTTTATTCAAACGCTGTGTCCGACGCTGGTACTTGGCCCGGGTTCTATCAATCAGGCGCATCAACCGGATGAATTTTTGGAAACACGGTTTATTAAACCGACCCGTGAACTGATTACCCAGGTGGTTCATCACTTCTGCTGGCACTGATCTGCATCACCCTCCGGTGAGAGCGGAGGGTGACTTTTGTCACATTTCCATAAGCAATACTTATCTGGCGCATTACGAATTAAATTTCGTAAATTGTGGGGATTTATTCGTTTGCTGAACCGATTTCGCCGCAATTGACGAACTGTGGTTTACGTGGCTTTATAAAGTGAGATGAATAAACAAATGTCCTGCACACAGGACTCAAACCCTCTGTATTTCGTGGTGCAGAAAGACGGCAAGGTGGTGGGTTCCCGGATGACCGGGAGGCGCACCGCAGCCAATACACCTGTAGTGCGAAAGACGACGGGTATACACAAGAGATGGGGTGTCTGGGTTTTATGAACGAACAATATTCCGCTTTGCGTAGTAATGTCAGTATGCTCGGCAAGCTGCTCGGGGATACCATCAAGGATGCACTCGGAGAGAACATTCTTGACCGCGTAGAAACAATCCGTAAGTTGTCGAAGTCCTCACGTGCTGGCAATGAAGCAAATCGGCAAGAACTGCTGACCACGCTGCAAAATTTGTCCAATGATGAGTTACTTCCGGTGGCCCGCGCTTTTAGCCAGTTTTTGAATCTGGCTAATACCGCCGAGCAATACCACAGCATCTCGCCTAAAGGGGAAGCGGCGAGCAATCCCGAAGTGATTGCCCGCACGTTGCGTAAACTTAAAGACCAGCCAAACCTGAATGAAGCGGCCATTAAACAGGCCGTTGAGTCGCTCTCTCTGGAACTGGTACTGACGGCGCACCCCACTGAAATCACCCGTCGTACGCTGATCCACAAAATGGGTGAAGTGAATAGCTGTCTGCACCAGCTCGACCATAAAGACATCGCCGATTACGAACGCAACCAGATCACCCGCCGTTTGCGCCAGTTGATTGCCCAGTCCTGGCATACCGATGAAATTCGTAAAAACCGCCCCTCGCCTATCGACGAAGCGAAATGGGGTTTCGCCGTGGTGGAAAACAGCCTGTGGGAAGGCGTGCCCAGTTACCTGCGCGAACTGAATGAACAATTGCAGGAACATCTGGACTACAAACTGCCGGTAGATTTTGTGCCGGTACGCTTTACCTCCTGGATGGGCGGCGACCGTGACGGCAACCCGAACGTCACCGCCGACATTACCCGCCATGTGCTGCTCCTGAGCCGCTGGAAAGCTACAGACCTGTTCCTGAAAGACATTCACGTTCTGATTTCTGAACTGTCGATGGTGGAATGTACGGACGAGCTACGCGAACGCGTCGGCGAAGCGGGCGCGTCAGAACCGTATCGCTATCTGCTTAAGGGCATTCGCAGCCAGCTCACTGCCACTCAGGCCTGGCTGGAAGCGCGTCTGAAAGGCCAGAAACTGCCGAAGCCACAGGGTTTGCTGACCCAAAACGAGCAGCTTTGGGAACCGCTTTACGCCTGCTATCAGTCGCTGCAGGCGTGCGGCATGGGCATTATTGCCAACGGCGAATTGCTTGATACGCTACGCCGCGTGAAGTGTTTCGGCGTGCCGCTGGTGCGTATCGATATCCGTCAGGAAAGCACCCGCCATACTGAAGCGCTGGGCGAGCTGACCCGCTACCTGGGCATCGGCGATTATGAAAGCTGGTCCGAAGCCGATAAACAGGCATTCCTGATCCGCGAACTGAATTCCAAACGCCCGTTGCTGCCGCGCCAGTGGGAACCGAGCGAAGAAACCCGCGAAGTGCTGGACACCTGCCGGGTGATTGCTGAAGCGCCGCAGGGCTCTATCGCCGCTTACGTCATTTCTATGGCGAAAACGCCGTCTGACGTGCTGGCGGTACATCTGCTGCTGAAAGAAGCGGGCATCAGTTTTGCGATGCCGGTTGCGCCGCTGTTTGAAACACTGGATGACCTGAATAACGCCAACGACGTCATGACCCAGTTGCTGAATATTGACTGGTATCGCGGCTTTATTCAGGGCAAGCAGATGGTCATGATTGGCTATTCCGACTCCGCGAAAGATGCGGGCGTCATGGCGGCATCCTGGGCGCAATACCAGGCGCAGGACGCGTTAATCAAAACCTGCGAAAAAGCGGGTATCGCACTGACCCTGTTCCACGGACGCGGCGGCTCCATCGGTCGCGGCGGCGCGCCTGCCCACGCGGCGCTGCTCTCCCAACCGCCGGGAAGCCTGAAAGGCGGCCTGCGCGTAACCGAACAGGGCGAGATGATCCGCTTTAAATATGGTCTGCCGGAAATCACCATCAGCAGCCTGTCGCTGTATACCGGCGCGATCCTCGAAGCCAACCTGCTTCCGCCGCCGGAACCGAAAGCGGAATGGCGTCATATCATGGATGAGCTGTCGACCATTTCCTGCGATATGTACCGTGGCTACATCCGTGAGAATAAGGACTTCGTCCCTTATTTCCGCTCTGCAACCCCGGAACTGGAACTGGGTAAACTGCCGCTGGGTTCGCGTCCGGCAAAACGCCGTCCCAACGGCGGTGTGGAATCCCTGCGCGCTATTCCGTGGATTTTCGCCTGGACGCAAAACCGTCTGATGCTGCCAGCCTGGCTGGGCGCAGGCGCGGCGCTGCAAAAAGTGGTGGAAGATGGCAAGCAAGGCCAGCTGGAAGCCATGTGCCGCGACTGGCCGTTCTTCTCAACCCGTCTGGGTATGCTGGAAATGGTGTTCGCCAAGGCGGATTTGTGGCTGGCGGAATACTACGATCAGCGCCTGGTGAAGCCAGAGCTGTGGAAGCTGGGGGCCGAGCTGCGCCAGCAGCTGCAGGACGATATCAAAGTGGTGCTGGCTATCGCCAACGATTCCCATCTGATGGCGGATCTGCCGTGGATTGCCGAATCTATCCAGTTGCGTAACATCTACACTGACCCGCTTAACGTGCTGCAGGCCGAACTGCTACACCGCTCCCGTTTGACGGAAGAAGCGGGTAAAGAGCCTGACCCGCGCGTTGAACAGGCGCTGATGGTAACCATCGCCGGCGTCGCGGCAGGTATGCGCAACACAGGCTAATCCTGCCCGCAAAACGGTTAATCCGGCCTGAACGCCGGATTAACCGTCATTCTTTTTCACACCTTTGCATTTTTCGTCACAACTGTTGTGCTCGCGTTTAAGCGATTACTGCTCCTTGTGCGATAAACTATCAAAATAATTATGACCTGAACCGCCCGGCTTAAGGCGCGGCTAAGGTTTTGCTGCAATCGTAGCGGCTCACTTTTTTTACAGGCGATTTATTGAATGACCACCACTGCGCAGGTTAAACGTTCGTTTAGCTGGCCCGCCCTGGCATGGGTACTCACCTACTTCTGGTATTTCTCGAGTGTTTTGCAAATTATCATTCTGGCGTCCGGCTATAGCGGCACCAATGGTCTGCGCGACTCGCTGTTATACAGCTCGCTGTGGCTGGTACCAGTACTGCTTTTTCCTGGTAAAACCCGCGTTATCGCGGGCGCGATCGGCATCGTTCTCTGGGCGGTCTCTGCCTGCGCGCTTGCCTATTACGTTATCTATGGGCAGGAATTCTCACAAAGCGTGCTGTTTGTGATGTTCGAAACCAATGCTAACGAGGCGGGCGAATATTTAAGCCAGTATTTTAGTTTCAAACTGCTCTTTATTCTGTTGGCGTATACCGCCGGAGCAATTTTTCTCTGGTTTCGTCTGCGTCCGGTTTATTTATCATGGCCGTGGCGCTACGGCGTTTGCACGCTGGTGCTGGGCGGGCTGATTATCTATCCGCTGGCTAACAATATACTTATCAAACATCGTTCCACCACCGACGCGCTGAGCAGCCTGGGATCGCGTATGGAACCCGCCGCGCCGTGGCAAATCGTTAACGGTTATGCCCAGTATCGCTTGCAGCTCAACCATCTTCAGGGCCTGCTTGATAAGAACCGACAACTACCGCCGCTGGCTAACCTGAAAGACAACAACGGCGATGCGCCGCGTACCCTGGTGCTGGTGATTGGTGAATCCACTCAGCGCGGACATATGAGTCTTTATGGTTATGGCCGCGATACCACACCCGAGCTGAAAGCGCTGCGCGACAGCGATCCCAACCTGACGGTCTTCAATAATGTAGTGACCTCGCGCCCCTACACGATTGAAATTCTTCAGCAGGCGTTAACGTTTGCCAATGAGCAAAACCCGGATCGGTATCTGACGCAGCCGTCGTTAATGAACATGATGAAACAGGCGGGTTACAAAACGTTCTGGATCACCAATCAGCAGACGATGACGGCCCGCAATACCATGCTGGCGGTGTTTTCAAAGCAGACCGATGTGCAGTACTACATGAACCAGCAGCGTACCCAGAGCGCGCGCGAGTACGACACTAACGTACTGGCGCCGTTCAAAACGGTGCTGGCCGACCCGGCGCCGAAAAAGTTCATCATCGTGCATTTGCTGGGTACCCATCTGAAGTACAAGTACCGCTATCCGGAAAACTGGGGCAAATTTGACGGCCAGACCACCGGTCTGCCGACAGGCCTGAGCGAGGATCAGCAGGAGGCGTATAACGATTACGACAACGCGAACCGGTTCAACGATCACGTCGTTTCGACGCTGATTAAGGACTTTAAGCAGACCAGCCCGAACGGCTTTTTGCTCTACTTCTCCGACCACGGTGAAGAGGTTTACGATACGCCGCCGCATGATATCCAGGGCCGTAATGAAGCCCAGCCAACGCGTCCTATGTACACCATTCCGTTTATCGTCTGGACATCCCCAGGCTGGATGGCGAGCCATCCACGGGATATGCGTGCCGATGCGGATCGCAAGTACAGCAGCGCTGAACTGATCCATACCTGGTCAGATCTGGCAGGACTGAGTTATGACGGTTACGATCCTACGCGATCTATCGTCAACCCGGCGTTTAAGGAAAGCACTCGCTGGATAGGCAATCCTTACCAGAAAAACGCGCTTCGTGATTACGATGCGCTACCGAACGGCGACATGTTCCACTAACCGATCGTAAAAACCCGACACAGAAGGTCTGCCTGCGCAGACCTTCTTTGCTTATCACCCCGAACGCCCGCCCGACAGCGATACCGCTTCGCGGATGGCTGGCAGCCCGCGCTACTTTCTTAAAGTCCCTTTCATCAATATGGTCTTTTCCTTCACTTGCAGGTAAGGTTTTCCTCACGCTCGCGTGGTCGAGACGCACCTCATTACCTTAATCAGCAACAGGAGAAGATGTATGGATCGCATCATTCAGTCGCCCGGAAAATACATTCAGGGTGCCGCTGTTCTCAGCCGCCTCGGTGACTACCTGAAACCCCTGGCCGAACGCTGGCTGGTGGTTGGCGACAAGTTCGTTTTAGGCTTTACCCAGGAGAGTTTACATAACAGCCTGAGCGCCGCCGGACTGGGGTTCGAGATAGTCCATTTTGGCGGCGAGTGCTCGCAGAATGAGATCGACCGCCTGCGCGCCGTGGCGGAAAAAGCGGGTTGCGATGCGGTTGTGGGTATTGGCGGCGGTAAAACGCTCGATACCGCCAAAGCGCTGGCGCACTATATGGCGGTTCCGGTTGCGATCGTGCCGACTATTGCGTCAACCGATGCGCCGTGCAGCGCCCTTTCGGTCATTTATACCGATGACGGCGAATTCGAACGCTACCTGTTACTGCCTCACAATCCCAACATGGTGATCGTGGATACCCAAATCGTCGCGGGCGCGCCGTCGCGTCTGCTGGCGGCCGGGATTGGCGATGCGCTGGCTACCTGGTTCGAAGCCCGCGCCTGTTCACGCAGCGGCGCAACCACCATGGCTGGCGGCCAGTGTACCCAGGCGGCGCTGGCCCTGGCGGAGCTCTGCTATAACACGCTACTGGAACAGGGCGAAAAAGCGATGCTGGCAGCCGAACAGCATGTGGTCACGCCCGCGCTGGAGCGCGTTGTGGAAGCCAATACTTATCTGAGCGGCGTCGGCTTTGAAAGCGGCGGCCTGGCGGCGGCGCACGCCATTCACAACGGCTTAACCGCTATCCCGGATGCGCATCATTTTTATCATGGTGAAAAAGTCGCGTTTGGTACGCTGGTACAGCTGGTGCTGGAAAACGCGCCGCTGGAAGAAATTGAAACCGTCGCATCGCTGTGCCATGCCGTCGGCCTGCCGATCACCCTGGCGGAGCTGGATATTGAATGCGATATTCCCGCCAAAATGCGTATTGTTGCCGAAGCGGCCTGCGCCGAAGGGGAAACCATTCACAATATGCCGGGCGGCGCGACCGCCGATCAGGTGTACGCGGCATTGCTGGTCGCCGACCAGTATGGTCAGCGTTTTTTGAAGAGCTGGCAGTAAAATGAAGAGAGCCCGGCATCGTTGATGACCGGGCATTTTCTTGCAGAAATTCAGACCGCCGGACGTACGCCCAGGGTATGGCAGATGGCGTAGCTCATTTCCGCCCGGTTCAGGGTATAGAAATGGAAATCTTTCACCCCTTCACGGCTGAGGATTTTCACCATGTCCATGGCGATATTCGCCCCCACCAGCTTGCGGGTTTCCGCATCGTCATCCAGGCCAGAGAACATCTGCGCCATCCACGCCGGGATGCGCACGTTGGTCATATCAGCAAACTTTTTCGCCTGTTTGAAGTTAGAAACCGGCAGGATGCCTGGAATAATTTCCACATCAATTCCCGTGGCGGCGCAACGGTCGCGAAAGCGCAGGTAGCTTTCCACATCGAAGAAAAACTGAGTAATTGCGCGGTTAGCGCCCGCATCGATTTTACGCTTGAGATTGAGTAAATCCGCCTGCGCGCTTTTCGCTTCCGGATGCACTTCCGGGTAAGCCGCAACGGAGATATCAAAATCCGCCACCTCTTTCAGCAGGCCAACCAGATCGGCGGCATACATTTCCGGCTTGCCGCTGCCCGGCGGTAAATCGCCGCGTAACGCGACGATATGGCGGATACCGTTTTCCCAGTAATCGCGGGCAATGGTGCGCAGTTCGTCAGGCGTCGCGTCAATGCAGGTTAAATGCGGCGCCGCTTCCAGACCGGTACGGTCTTTAATGCCTTTGATGATGCTGTGGGTCCGGTCGCGCTCGCCGGAGTTCGCGCCATAGGTGACAGACACGAATTTCGGCTTCAGGCTGCTCAGGCGATCGATGGAATGCCAAAGGGTCTGTTCCATTTCACTGGTGCGCGGCGGGAAAAACTCAAAGGAAACGTTAATGCGCCCGGCGACTTCCGCCAGACTCTGATTCAGTGCTTCCCGCTGGTTGGCGTGAAAAAAGCTCATACCCTTACCTCATCACTCGCTTGTCATTATTGGCTGTTGTGTTTTTTTGACTTCTATACGTTTAGACGTCCAGATGTAAAAATGACGGAAAAGCCCCATCACGTCAACTGAAAAATCACCAGAATGAATGAGGAATATTCAGCGAACGTGAAAAAAATTCAGGATGGGATGTCACAGAAAAGGAAAAGCGCCTTTTGCAGTGAGAGCAAAAGGCGCGCAGGCGTTACAGCAATTGGGCCAGGCGGTTGAGATCGGACTGAATCGCCCCGGCGGTAACGTCGCGTCCCGCACCGGGGCCACGGATCACCAGCGGATTATCACGATACCAGCGGCTTTCGATGGCAAAGACGTTATCACACGGCAGCAGCGCGGCCAGCGGATGCTCAGGACGCACCGCTTCCACCCCGACCCGCGCTTTGCCATTGGCATCAAAACGCGCCACATAGCGCAGCACCAGTCCCATTTCCCGTGCAGCTTCAAGACGCTGCACCATCTGATCATTTAACGCATCACCGTTCTCAAAGAAGTGATCCACCGACCCCTCTTCGCAACCCTGCGGGACCAGTGATTCAACGCGCACCTGATCGGGCTCGATGTCGTATCCCGCTTCACGGGCCAGAATCACCAGTTTACGCATAACGTCTTTACCGGAGAGATCGACACGCGGGTCCGGCTCGGTTAAACCCTGCTGCCAGGCCTGATCGACCAGGTCGGTAAACGGCACGGTGCCGTCAAACTGCAGGAACAGCCAGGATAGCGTCCCGGAGAAAATGCCGCTGATTGCCAGGATCGAATCGCCGCTGTCGCGCAGATCGCGCACGGTATGGTTTACCGGCAATCCGGCGCCCACGGTGGCGTTATACAGCCAGTGACGCCCGGTTTTGGCGAAGGCATCGCGGATCTGGCGGTATTTATTACTGTTACTTGCCCCAGCCAGTTTGTTGGCGCTGATAACGTGGAAGCCGTGGCTGGCGAAATCCAGATACTGATCGGCCAACTCTTCGCTCGCCGTGACGTCGAGCACCACTAAATCGTCATAAGGGTGGCTGCGCATCCACAGGAACAGGGATTCTTCATCGTGATCCTGTGCGTCGTCATTAAAGAAGGCTAACGCCCGGCTGGCGTCCAGCCCCTGATAATTGAGCAGGCTGCGGCGGCTGTCTACTACGCCCGCCAGGACAAATTCAAAACCGGTACGGGCAGAGAGCGTTTCCTGCTCACGGGCGAACAGCTCCAGCCAGCGGGAACCAATATTGCCTTTACCAAACAGCATCAGACCGATGCGTTTTTCCGCACGGAACAGCGTCTGGTGCAATCCCTGAATCAGGCTTTCGGTTGGGCCGACGCGCAAGACGGCGACCAGACTGATCCCCTCTTCCGATTGCCAGATAAACTCCACCGGCTGGTCTTTCAACTGCTGCCAGAAACGGTGGCTGTGCAGCGGGTTACGGCATACGCCTGCGCCCACCATCGCCACCAGGGCCAGACCTTCGCGCAGACGCAGTTCACCCGGCAGCGTAGCGGCTTCCAGGATACTGAAGGCGCTCCCCACCACTTCCGAGGTGTAGCACAGTTGCAGCAAACGCCGATCGGGATGCACGCCAATCGACAGCGGACGGATTTGCGCCCGCTTCAAAACGTTCAGGGTTTCCTGGTGCGCCAGTTTGAAGTCCTGATCGGGAGCGACAAGCAGTTCAATCAGGCAGACATCGTCATGGCTGGTGACAATCCGCGCGCCGGTGCCGGAGGCCAGTACGCGCTCAATACGCGTCGAACCCTGCTCAGGGTTATAACTGCAGCGCAGTTGCAGATCGATATCGCTGCCGGAGACCGGCTGAAGCGTACGGGCGTGAAGAACCGGGGCCGCAAGCCGCGCCAGTTCGCTCGCTTCATCCAGGCGCAATAAAGGCAGCAGACAGGCATCTTTTACTTTTCGCGGGTCAGCGCTGTATACGCCTGCCACATCGCTCCAGATGGTCACGCGGGAAACGCCGCCCAGCGCGCCGATTTGGGTCGCGGAATAGTCGGAGCCGTTACGCCCTAACAGCACCGTTTCACCGGCATTGTTACGGCAGATAAAGCCGGTTACGACCACGCGTTTGCCGGGGTGCTGGGCCAGCAGCTGTTGCAGCAGAGGGTAAGAGAGGCCTTCGTCCACCTGCGGTTGCGCACTGCGCTCGGCACGTAAAAATTCACGCGCGTCCAGCCAGGTGGCGTCAATACCTTTGAGATTCAACACGGCGGACATCAGACGCGCCGACCAGATCTCGCCGTGGCCTACCACTTCGGCATACACCGCATCGGTAATGGTGCCGTCGAGCAGCGCCGCCAGGCGTTCAAGGTCGTGAATAAAAGCGCTAATCAGGCCATCCGCTTTATCGGCAGGTAACAGGCCGCTGATTAATTCGGTCTGGTAACGGCGCAGCGCCTGCTGAACCTGATGGGCGGAAAGGCGATCCGTCTGGCTCAGCTTCAACCAGCTGATTAACTGGTTGGTCGTACTGCCTGCGGCGGAGACCACCATCATGTCGTCCGGTTGCGAATACTCGGCCATAATGCCGGCCACACGCAGATAACACTTCACATCCGCAAGGCTGCTACCACCAAATTTATGCAGTTGACGACCTTTCGCCCCTGCAGGCGCTGAAACACTCATGCTTACCCCTTAGCAACTGCCCGGAAGCCATTTTCCAGGTCAGCAAGTAAATCTTCACTGTCTTCAATACCGGTTGAGATACGCAGCAGCGTCTCGGAAATGCCTGCGGCGGCGCGCGCTTCAGGCGCCATACCCGCATGGGTCATGGTCGCGGCATGAGAGATCAGGCTTTCCACTCCGCCTAACGATTCCGCCAGTGTAAACAGCTCCAGCCCGCCGAGGAAGCGACGCAGCGTCTGCTCATCGCCATCAAGTTCAAAGCTCAGCATGGCGCCGAATCCTTTTTGCTGACGAGCCGCGATCTCGTGGCCCTGATTCTCCGGCAAAGAAGGATGATACAGCTTTTTCACCAACGGTTGTGTCTTCAGATAATCGACAATTGCCAGCGCGTTACGCTGGGCGATATCCATACGCGGCACCAGCGTCCGCAGGCCGCGCAGCAGCAGATAACTGTCAAACGCCGCCGCCGTCACGCCAATATTATTGGCCCACCAGGCCAGCTCTGTCGCCGTCGCTTCATCACGGGCGATCACCACGCCAGCCACCACATCGGAGTGGCCATTGAGGTATTTGGTGCAGGAATGCAGCACCAGATCGGCACCGAGCGCCAGCGGATTCTGCAACGCCGGGCTCAGGAACGTGTTATCCACCACGCTGACGGCTCCCGCTTCGCGGGCCAGGCGGCAGATTTTTTCAATATCCACCACGCGCAGCAGCGGGTTGCTCGGTGTTTCGATCAACACCAGTTTAGGTTTTTCGGCCAGCGCCGCGTTGAGTGCCGCATCATCGTTCTGATCGACAAACAACACCCGATAGCACCCGCGTTTCGCCAGGCTATCAAACAGGCGGTAGCTGCCGCCGTAACAGTCATGCGGCGCGACCAGCACATCGCCCGGCTTCAGATAAACCGTGGTCACCAGATGGATTGCCGACATACCGGTATTGGTCAACACCGCGCCCGCGCCGCCTTCAAGTTCCGCCAGTGCGCGCTGGGTCACATCACGCGTAGGGTTACCCCGGCGAGAATAGTCATGGGCGCGTGGTTCATTGAAACCGGTAAAGTTATAGGTACTTGAAAGATGGATGGGTGGAACAACGCAACCGTACTGTTCGTCGTCATTTAATCCACTGCGTACGGCGATGGTGGCCTGTTTACGTGTCATATTGAGCGGCTTCCTGGCTGAAGGACGTCTCCCGTCGCGAGCGCGGGATTATCCGGAATCGGATCACAATCTGCTCACAGAGTAACGAGAGAAGAAATGGACGTCAATACATCTGGACATCTAAACTTCTTTGCGTATAGATTGAGCAAAACTGAATTAGCCGTTAAAATTGTGTGCTTAGAGCCGTTGCGCAGGCATATCTACCGTATGCGCGACACCATGACGTTTACGGTTGTGGCCCGAATGAGCCGGCGACAGCCCAATTATTAATAATGAGAGGATGAAAGGTATAACATGGCTGAATGGAGCGGCGAATATATCAGCCCATACGCTGAGCACGGTAAGAAGAGTGAGCAAGTAAAAAAAATTACGGTTTCCATTCCTCTGAAGGTGTTAAAAATCCTCACTGATGAACGTACCCGTCGTCAGGTGAACAACCTGCGCCACGCGACCAACAGTGAACTGCTGTGCGAAGCGTTTTTGCATGCGTTTACCGGTCAGCCGTTGCCGAACGATGAGGATCTGCGTAAAGAGCGCAGTGATGAAATTCCGGAAGCGGCAAAAATTATTATGCGTGAGCTGGGTATCGACCCGGAGACGTGGGAATACTGATTCGCGAAGGATACAAAAAAGGCGCCTTTCGGCGCCTTTCTTTCGGAGTACTTATTTAGAACCCGGGATGTTGAAACGCTTGTTGAAGCGGTCAACACGGCCACCGGTAGCAACATCACGCTGTTTGCCGGTGTAGAACGGGTGGCATTTGCCACAAACGTCCAGGTTCAGATCGTGGCCCACAGTTGAGTGAGTCTTGATCACATTACCGCAAGAACAGGTTGCAGTAATTTCTACGTAATTCGGGTGAATACCTTTTTTCATGGGAAACCTCAGTTAAGGCCGCGTCGCTCTTCCGGCCCTAACGCCAGACACCACGCGAAGTTGATAAATTCCCCGTCTCATTCCGTGCTGCGGGTATATTCGCTGCAGTACGGCGCGCCGGGGAAATAGGTCGATTTGACTGCACGCTTTGTGCATCAAAGGCGGCGAATCATACAGAAATTACTCACCGTATGCAAACTGATCCGCAATTACCTGCCCTCACAGTGTACACTATGCCGTCCTTTTCTCAGCCGGGAGCCCGGATGTCTGTTGCCCATATTGCCCTGGCGGTGCCGCTGCCCCGCACCTTTGACTATCTGCTTCCGGCCGGAATGCAGGTGACGGCGGGCTGTCGCGTACGGGTGCCGTTTGGCAAACAACAGCGCGTCGGCATCGTGGTTTCCATCAGTGAACACAGCGAACTGCCGCGTGAAGAGCTTAAATCCATCCTGGAAGTGCTCGACACTGAGCCCCTGTTTTCGCCTTCGCTTTGGCAACTTCTGCTCTGGGCTGCGGAGTACTATCACCATCCGATTGGCGATGTCCTGTTCCATGCGTTGCCGGTGCTATTGCGCCAGGGCAAGCCCGCCAGCGGTACACCGCTCTGGTCCTGGTATGCGACGGAAGAGGGCCAGGCCATCGATATCAACAGCCTGAAACGCGCCCCTAAACAACAGCAGGCACTGGCGTTATTGCGTCAGAAGCCCATTTTGCGCCACCAGCTTAACGAGCTGGAAATGAGCGACGCGACGTTTCAGACATTACGCACTAAAGGGCTGTGTGATTTACGGGCGCAACTGCCGGAGCAAACTGACTGGCGACCGGGCTTTCATGTGTCGGGCGAACGGCTACGGCTGAATACCGAGCAGGCCACCGCCGTCGGCGCGATCCACAGCGCCTCCGATCAGTTTTCCGCCTGGCTGCTGGCGGGCGTGACCGGCTCGGGGAAAACCGAGGTGTATCTCAGCGTGCTGGAAAATGCGCTTGCGCAGGGCAGACAGGCGCTGGTGCTGGTGCCGGAAATCGGCCTGACGCCCCAGACAATCGCCCGTTTCCGGGAGCGCTTTAACGCGCCGGTGGAAGTATTGCACTCGGCCCTGAACGACAGCGAACGGCTGGCGGTCTGGCTGAAAGCGAAAAGCGGTGAAGCGGCCATTGTGATCGGTACGCGTTCGGCGTTGTTTACGCCGTTTAAAAATCTGGGCGTGATTGTTATTGATGAAGAGCACGACAGCTCTTACAAACAGCAGGAAGGCTGGCGTTACCATGCCAGAGATCTGGCGGTGTATCGCGCCCATCGCGAGCAAATCCCCGTTATTCTCGGTTCGGCAACACCTGCGCTGGAAACCCTGCACAATGTCCGGGCCAAAAAATACCGCGAACTGAAGCTCACCCGCCGTGCGGGTAATGCGCGTCCGGCAATGCAGCATCTGGTGGATTTAAAAGGCCAACCGGTACAGGCGGGCCTCGCGCCAGCGCTGATCGCCCGTATGCGCCAGCATTTGCAGGCGGATAACCAGGTAATTTTATTCCTCAACCGCCGTGGCTTCGCACCGGCATTACTGTGCCACGATTGCGGCTGGATAGCCGAATGCCCGCGCTGCGATCATTACTACACGTTACATCAGGCACAGCATCAGTTGCGCTGCCACCACTGCGACAGCCAGCGCCCGGTGCCGCGTCAGTGCCCGCAATGCGGCTCGACGCATACCGTCCCCGTCGGGCTGGGCACCGAACAGCTGGAACAGGCGTTAAGCCCGCTGTTCCCCGGCGTGCCGCTTTCCCGCATCGACCGTGATACCACCAGCCGAAAAGGTGCGCTCGAACAGCATCTGGCGGATGTTCATCGCGGCGGCGCACGTATTCTCATCGGCACGCAAATGCTGGCTAAAGGCCATCACTTCCCCGATGTTACGCTGGTCGCGCTGTTAGACGTGGATGGCGCGCTGTTTTCGGCGGATTTCCGTTCAGCGGAGCGTTTCGCCCAGCTGTATACCCAGGTCGCGGGCCGCGCCGGACGCGCGGGCAAACAGGGCGAAGTGGTGCTGCAAACCCACCATCCGGAACATCCGTTGCTCCAGACGCTGCTGAGCCAGGGTTACGACGCCTTCGCCGAAGAAGCCCTGCGCACCCGCAGCCAGGTCTGGCTGCCGCCTTACAGCAGCCATGTGCTGATTCGGGCGGAAGACCACAACAACCAGGTTGCGCCGCTGTTCTTACAGCAGCTACGCAATCTGCTCCAGTCCAGCCCGCTGGCCGATGACAAACTGTGGCTTCTCGGCCCGGTACCGGCTTTGCAGCCCAAACGCGGCGGACGCTTTCGCTGGCAGCTTCTGTTGCAACATCCTTCCCGCCTGAAACTGCAGCACATCATTAGCCAGAGCCTGGCGCTGGTGAATACGCTGCCGGAAGCGCGCAAAGTGAAATGGACGCTGGATGTCGATCCTATAGAGAGTTAAATCCTCAGCGTTATGCGGCAGAGATCGAAAAATAAAATCTTGATCACATTTCGAATGCAATATTTGTAACCGCGCCGTGTAAATATCTGATAAGAATGATCGGCCAAGCCAGACCACAGGAAGTGGCTGCGCCCGCGATAGTTTGCGAGGAGAAGAAGTTGAACCCGAAGAAACCGGTTGTTGCCGCAACCATGAAAGATGTTGCCGAGCGGGCAAACGTCTCAACCGCCACGGTATCTCGTGCATTAATGAATCCTGAGAAAGTTTCTCAGGCTACCCGAAACAAGGTAGAGCAAGCCGCCATTGAAGTGGGTTATTTACCGGGCTCCCTGAACCGCAACTTAAAACGAAACGAGTCCCGCACCATTCTGGTGATTGTTCCGGATATCTGCGATCCCTTTTTCAGCGAAATTATTCGCGGCATAGAAGTCACCGCCGCGGGCCAGGGTTATCTGGTGCTCATCGGCGACTGCGCGCATCAGAACCAGCAAGAAAAGACCTTTATCGACCTGATCATCACCAAGCAAATTGACGGTATGTTGTTGCTGGGCTCCCGGCTGCCGTTTGATGCCAGTAAAGAAGAGCAGCGTAATTTGCCGCCGATGGTCATGGCGAATGAGTTTGCGCCGGAGCTGGAACTGCCGACGGTGCATATCGATAATCTCACCGCGGCTTTTAATGCCGTAAATTACCTTCATGAACTGGGCCACGATCGGATCGCCTGTATCGCCGGGCCGGAAGAAATGCCGCTGTGCCATTACCGCCTGCAGGGCTACGTTCAGGCGCTGCGACGCAGTGAAATGCAGGTCGACCCGCACTATATCGCCCGTGGCGATTTCACGTTTAACGCAGGCGCACAGGCGCTGGACCAGTTGCTGAATCTGCCAAATCCGCCGACGGCGATATTCTGCCACAGCGATGTGATGGCGCTGGGCGCATTGTCTCAGGCGAAGCGCCGCGGGTTCCGGGTGCCGGACGATCTGTCGATCATTGGTTTCGATAATATTGCGCTGGCTGAGTTTTGCGACCCGCCGTTAACCACTATCTCACAACCCCGCTTCGACATTGGCCGGGAAGCGATGCTGCTGTTACTTGATCAGTTGCAAGGGCAAATCGTCAGTAGCGGTTCGCGCCTCCTGGATTGCGAGTTAATTGTGCGCGGTACGACGCGGGCTCGCAGGGCGGCAAAATAGTTTCGATTAGGACTCACCTCACTGGTCAAAAGCCCGTCCCTTAAGTAACATGACGGGCTGATAAACGAAAAAATACAGCGAAACGATAGTGGCACAACGAGATTATGTACGCCGCGGACAGCCGAGCCCCGCGCGGCGGAAAAAAACGACTACCCGCAAAAAGCAACGTAACCTGCCTGCTGTTTCCCCGGCCATGGTCGCTATCGCAGCGGCCGTTTTAGTTACCTTTATTGGTGGCCTGTACTTTATTACCCATCATAAATCTGAAGAAGCGGAAGTTATTCCAGGGCAAAAAGTCACGGGAAATGGCTTGCCGCCTAAGCCGGAAGAACGCTGGCGTTATATCAAAGAGCTGGAAAACCGCCAGCCAGGCGTGCGCACCCCGACTGAGCCGTCCGCCGGCGGGGAAATCATGAATCAGGACCAGCTCACCAACGAACAGCGGCAGTTGCTGGCCCAAATGCAGGCGGATATGCGCCAGCAACCCACGCAGCTCAACGAAGTGCCGTGGAATGAGCAAACCCCTGCCCAGCGCCAGCAAACGCTTCAGCGGCAGAAGCAGCTCCAACAGCAGCAACAGAATACTGTCGCGCAACAGCGTACGCCGCCGCGCGTGGAGCAGCCTTACCAACAGCCTCAGCCGGTACGCAGCACGACGGTTCAGGAACAGCCGACGCGCAGCGCCCAAAACCAGGCGCCGCGTACTACCGCGCCGCAAACCAACCGCACCGCCGCCAGTCAGCAGCCTTATCAGGATTTGCTGCAAACGCCGCCGCATACTACCCAGCGTGAGCCGGCACAGCCGAAAGCAACGGCGCAAGCCGCACCGGTAACCCGTGAAACCACGCCGGAAAAACCGGCCGCAGAGAAAAAAGACGAGCGCCGCTGGATGGTGCAGTGCGGTTCCTTTAAAGGCGCGGAGCAGGCTGAAACTGTGCGTGCGCAGCTGGCATTTGAAGGATTCGATTCACGTATTACGGCTAATAATGGCTGGAACCGCGTCGTTATCGGGCCGGTGAAGGGCAAAGAGAATGCCGATGGCACGATCAACCGCCTGAAGCTTGCCGGTCACACAAACTGCATTCGTCTTGCCTCCGGGGGTTGAAACCCCTGAAACACCCCCCATCTATAATTGCATTCTGCCCCGCGCTTAGCGCGGGGCCTGTATTCAGCTATCGAAAAGGGGTCTGTCAGTGACAACAATAGTAAGCGTACGCCGCAACGGACAGGTGGTGATTGGTGGTGATGGACAGGCCACGCTGGGCAACACTGTGATGAAAGGCAATGTCAAAAAAGTCCGTCGTCTTTACAACGATAAAGTCATCGCGGGTTTCGCGGGCGGTACGGCTGACGCCTTCACGCTGTTTGAACTCTTCGAACGCAAACTGGAAATGCATCAGGGCCATCTGGTCAAAGCGGCCGTCGAGCTTGCCAAAGACTGGCGAACTGACCGCATGCTGCGCCGTCTGGAAGCGTTGCTGGCGGTTGCCGATGAAACCGCGTCGCTGATCATTACCGGTAACGGCGATGTAATCCAGCCGGAAAACGACCTCATCGCGATTGGTTCTGGTGGACCGTACGCGCAGGCTGCGGCCCGTGCGCTGCTGGAAAATACCGAACTGAACGCCCGTGAAATTGTTGAGAAGTCGCTGGGGATTGCAGGTGATATTTGCATCTACACCAACCACTTCCTGACCATCGAAGAACTTTCCTCTAAAGCGTAAGGATTTCCCATGTCTGAAATGACTCCACGCGAAATTGTCAGCGAACTCGACAAACATATTATCGGCCAGGACGCGGCAAAGCGCTCCGTGGCTATCGCGCTGCGTAACCGCTGGCGCCGTATGCAGCTTGATGAAGAGCTGCGTCATGAAGTGACACCGAAAAACATTCTGATGATCGGCCCGACCGGGGTGGGTAAAACCGAAATTGCCCGCCGTCTGGCAAAGCTCGCTCATGCGCCGTTTATTAAAGTTGAAGCCACAAAGTTCACCGAAGTGGGCTATGTAGGTAAAGAAGTTGATTCGATCATTCGTGATCTGACCGACTCTGCGATCAAAATGGTACGCATGCAGTCCATTGAGAAAAACCGCTATCGCGCCGAAGAAATGGCAGAAGAGCGTATCCTGGATGTGCTGATCCCACCGGCCAAAAACAACTGGGGCCAGCCGGAACAGGCACAGGAACCTTCCGCGGCGCGCCAGTCTTTCCGTAAGAAGCTGCGCGAAGGCCAACTGGATGACAAAGAGATTGAAATCAATCTCGCCGCAGCACCAATGGGCGTAGAAATCATGGCACCTCCGGGCATGGAAGAGATGACCAACCAGCTCCAGTCCATGTTCCAGAATCTGGGCGGACAAAAGCAGAAGCCGCGGAAGCTGAAAATCAAAGACGCCATGAAACTGCTGGTGGAAGAAGAAGCCGCCAAGCTGGTGAATCCGGAAGAGCTGAAGCAGGACGCTATCGACGCGGTTGAACAGCACGGTATCGTGTTTATCGATGAGATCGACAAGATTTGTAAGCGCGGTAATGTTTCCGGCCCGGATGTCTCCCGTGAAGGCGTACAGCGCGATCTGCTGCCGCTGGTGGAAGGCTGCACCGTCTCAACCAAACACGGCATGGTGAAAACCGACCATATCCTGTTTATCGCTTCCGGCGCGTTCCAGGTGGCCAGCCCGTCTGATCTGATCCCGGAACTGCAGGGCCGTCTGCCGATCCGCGTGGAGCTTCAGGCGCTGACCGCTGAAGATTTTGAACGCATCCTGACCGAGCCGAACGCGTCCGTGACCGTACAGTACAAAGCGCTGATGGCGACCGAAGGCGTCAATATCGACTTCACCGAGGATGGTATCAAGCGCATCGCCCAGGCGGCGTGGCAGGTTAACGAAAGCACCGAAAACATCGGCGCACGTCGTCTGCACACGGTGCTGGAACGCCTGATGGAAGAGATCTCCTATGACGCGAGCGATCTCAACGGTCAGACCATCACCATTGATGCCGAATACGTCGGTAAACACCTGGATGAACTGGTGGCAGATGAAGATTTGAGTCGCTTCATTCTGTAATGGCCTGATGGCTCGCATTTAACTCTAAAGAGGTGTACCGCACGTCTCGCTTAACAGAGTTCGGCGACACCTCTGCAACTTACGGGTTGTTGTGGTTATAATCGCGCCCAGTGCAATTTCATCATTTCCGATGGGGGCAATTCGCCCCCATTTTTATTGGTTAGCTTATTACTATGAATGACTCACCTTCTCTGAGCCGTACTCAGGCCTGGCTGGAAAGCCTGCGGCCGCGTACTCTCCCCCTCGCTTTCGCCTCAATTGTGGTCGGTAGCGCTCTCGCCTGGTGGCAAGGAGTGTTCGATCCCCTCGTCGCGTTTCTGGCGTTACTCACGGCGGGCCTGCTACAAATCCTTTCCAATCTCGCCAACGATTATGGCGATGCCGTAAAAGGCAGCGACAAACCGGATCGCATCGGTCCATTGCGCGGCATGCAGAAAGGCGCGATTACCCAGGCTCAGATGAAACGTGCGTTGATCATCACCGTGGTGCTGATTTGCCTGTCCGGCTTCGCGCTGGTATGGGTAGCGTGCCGTACCTTCAGCGATTTTTTAGGATTCTTATTGCTGGGACTGCTGTCGATTATTGCCGCCATCACGTATACGGTTGGCACCCGCCCTTATGGCTATATGGGGCTTGGCGATATTTCAGTACTGATTTTCTTTGGCTGGCTGAGCGTCATGGGAACATGGTATTTGCAGGCGCATACGCTAATCCCGGCGATTTTCCTGCCTGCTACCGCCTGTGGACTGCTGGCGACCGCCGTGCTCAACATCAACAATTTGCGCGATATCGACAGCGACAGAGTCAACGGCAAGAATACGCTGGCAGTACGCCTCGGCCCGACACGCGCGCGCCGCTATCACGCTTTTTTGCTGATCGGCACGCTGGTCTGCCTGGCGCTGTTTAATCTGTTTTCGCTGCAAAGCCCGTGGGGATGGCTGTTCATTCTGGCAGCGCCGATGCTGGTAAGACAGGCGCAATACGTAATGCGCGAACACGAGCCGCTGGCCATGCGCCCGATGCTTGAACGCACGGTAAAAGGCGCGCTACTCACTAACCTGTTGTTTGCAATAGGTGTTATTTTGAGTCAGGCCGATTTTTAACTGACAAATATCAATTAACAATTGATGATTTTGCCAACAATCGGCTGAAAGCGATATACTGAAAACTCTTGCAGCAACGAAACCTTAATCCTATGAAATACGATACTTCTGAGCTTTGTGACATTTATCATGAAGAAGTCAATGTAGTGGAGCCGCTGTTCTCCAACTTCGGCGGGCGTTCCTCTTTTGGCGGGCAGATCATTACCGTGAAATGTTTCGAGGACAACGGGTTGCTGTACGAGCTGCTCGAGCAAAATGGCCGCGGACGCATTTTACTGGTAGATGGCGGCGGTTCCGTTCGTCGCGCATTGCTTGACGCCGAGCTGGCGCGTCTGGCGGTGCAAAACGAATGGGAAGGCATTGTGATTTATGGCGCGGTGCGCCAGGTGGACGACCTGGAAGAGATGGATTTGGGTATTCAGGCGCTTGCCGCCATTCCTGTGGGCGCATCAGGCGAAGGCATCGGTGAAAGCGACGTCCGCGTCAATTTCGGCGGCGTTACCTTCTTCTCAGGCGATCACCTGTATGCTGACAACACCGGCATGATCCTCTCTGAAGACCCGCTCGACATCGAATAGCCGTGTTCAGGCCATCCCGGACGGATGGCCTGTTTGTTTTACCTTACCAGCCAGGCACCGCCCCACCGTTAAAGATTTTCTCAGCCGCCTTCGCCACTTCTGGCGACTGATACGACTGAATAAACTTCTTCACATTTTCCGCGTCTTTGTTGTCTTCACGCGTGACGATGATATTCACGTAAGGCGAGTTTTTGTCTTCGATAAACACGCTGTCATGGACTGGTGACAGGTTCAGTTGCTGAATATAGGTGGTGCTAATAATCGCCACGTCGACTTTTGGATCGTCCAGCACGCGCGGCAACTGCGCCCCTTCCATCTCCATAATTTTCAACTGGCGCGGGTTATCGACGATATCCAGCGCCGTTGGCAGCAGGCCGGTATCCGGTTTAAGGGTAATGAGTTTCTCTTTTTGCAGCAGGAGCAGCGCCCGGCCCAGGTTGGTGGGATCGTTCGGAATCGCGACGGTTGCGCCATCTTTTAATTCAGAAACCGATTTGATTTTGCGGGAGTAGCCAGCCATCGGGAACACGAAGGTGTTGCCTACCGCCACCAGTTTATAGTTGTGCGCGTTGTTATCCTGTTCGAGGAACGGACGGTGCTGAAACACGTTGGCATCCAGTTCACCCTGGTTGGTGGCGTCGTTGGGCAGCAGCGAACCGCTGAAACCCACCAGCTCCACGTCTAAATCGTATTTATCTTTCGCGACTTTTTTAGCGACTTCCGCGACATCCTGTTCCGCGCCGTTAATCACACCCACTTTGATATGTTTAGCGCTGTCGCTTTGTTGATCGCAGCCCGCCAGCAACAGGCCGGTCAGCAATACCGCAGCGGTCATCCGTATACGAGGCATTCCCAGTTTCACTTTTCTTATCCTTATTCACGCGTCAATTCCGGTAGTCATCGACTATAACGGGATAAGCGAAACGGAATAAAAAACGAAAAGGAATGGGAAAGAAGAAAAAAGCATAAGCCGGGCAGATAAGAAAAAGGCACCAGAAAGGTGCCTTTTTATGCAGGGGAAGGCGTTACACCTCTTCCATGCGGCCCAGCAGCGCCTGCAGACGTTCCTGCCAGACATGCTGCTGTTCTTTCAGCTGGTTGTTTTCGCGCTCCAGCTCTTCACGGCTACCCTGCGCATGTTGAATTTCCTGCGCCAGGTTGTTGTTCTTTTCTTTCAGCTCTTCAATTTCCATCTGCAACAGGGTGATGGTATCAACAGCCTGCTGTACTTTCGCTTCCAGTTTCTCAAACACTTCAAATGACATTGTCATACCTCTCCTGAATTGCAAGGCGTTGATAGAGTGCTATCCCTTACCGTCTCCGGTGAACGCCTTAATAATAGGTGCGCACCACATGAGTCCGATTGTATGGAGCGTTGCCGCCAGTGTCCAGCAGCACACCGCGCTGTTTGCGAAATGCAACGCTTTTCAGCTTATGCCGAACGCTTTCCAGCAAAATACGCGGTAAATGTTAACAAACGGCCAAACGCGACGAGTGAAAAATCCGTGCGCGCACCCAGCAGAATTAGCGCGAAAACGCGCCTTTTGTTGACGTGACACACACATTTTAATTTCGATATTTCTCGTTTTTGCTCGTTAACGATAAATTAACACCATGTCTACAGGACATAACGGGTGTTATCGCTCCCGGAATAACAATAATCATCACTTCTACCTTCAGGACCCGATTATGAGTCAAACATCAACCTTAAAAGGCCAGTGCATCGCCGAGTTTCTCGGCACCGGGTTGTTGATTTTCTTTGGTGTGGGCTGCGTCGCCGCGTTGAAAGTGGCGGGTGCCAGCTTTGGCCAGTGGGAAATCAGCGTGATTTGGGGTTTAGGGGTAGCCATGGCTATCTACCTGACCGCTGGCGTCTCCGGTGCGCACCTTAACCCCGCCGTTACGCTTGCGCTGTGGTTATTCGCTTGCTTCGATAAACGTAAAGTTGTTCCTTACATTGTTTCTCAATTTGCGGGTGCCTTTTGCGCCGCTGCGTTGGTTTACGGGCTTTATTACAATCTTTTCTACGATTACGAACATACTCACAATATGGTGCGCGGCAGCGTTGAAAGCCTCGATCTGGCAGGCGTGTTCTCAACCTACCCTAACCCGCACATTAACTTCTTCCAGGCCTTTGCCGTTGAAATGGTGATTACGGCAATTCTGATGGGATTGATTCTGGCGCTGACGGATGACGGTAACGGCATTCCACGCGGCCCGCTTGGTCCGTTGCTGATTGGTCTGTTGATCGCCGTGATCGGCGCGTCAATGGGGCCGCTGACCGGCTTTGCGATGAACCCGGCGCGTGATATCGGTCCGAAAGCGTTCGCCTGGCTTGCAGGCTGGGGCGATGTCGCCTTCACTGGCGCAAAAGATATTCCTTACTTCCTGGTGCCGCTCTTTGGCCCGGTGGCGGGTGCAGCATTAGGCGCCTTCGGTTATCGTAAACTGATTGGCCGCCACTTACCTTGCGATGTCTGCGCTGTGGAAGATGAAAAAGAATCGGCAACCTCCAGCGCGCAACAAAAAGCTACGCTGTAATAAGACTGAAGGGACAAGAAACATGACTGAGAAAAAATATATCGTTGCGCTCGATCAGGGCACTACCAGCTCCCGCGCCGTAGTGATGGATCACAGCGCCAACATCGTGAGCGTTTCACAGCGTGAATTTCAGCAAATTTACCCGAAAGCGGGTTGGGTTGAGCATGACCCGATGGAAATTTGGGCGACCCAGAGCTCGGTATTAGTGGAAGTTCTGGCGAAAGCCGACATCAACTCAGACGAAATTGCCGGCATCGGTATTACCAACCAGCGTGAAACCGCCATTGTGTGGGAACGCGAAACCGGGAAACCGATTTATAACGCTATCGTCTGGCAGTGCCGCCGTACCGCAGATATCTGCGAGCAGCTCAAGCGCGACGGCATGGAAGATTACATCCGCAAAAACACCGGCCTGGTGGTGGACCCGTACTTCTCCGGCACCAAAGTGAAATGGATCCTCGACCACGTTGAAGGCTCCCGCGAACGCGCCCGCCGTGGCGAGTTGCTGTTCGGTACCGTCGATACCTGGCTTATCTGGAAGATGACTCAGGGACGCGTCCACGTCACCGATTACACCAACGCCTCCCGCACCATGTTGTTCAACATTCACAACCTGGACTGGGACGACCGTATGCTGGAAGTGCTGGACATCCCGCGTGCCATGCTGCCGGAAGTGCGTAAATCTTCCGAAGTTTACGGCCAGACGAACATCGGCGGTAAAGGTGGCACACGTATTCCTATCGCCGGTATCGCGGGCGACCAGCAGGCGGCACTGTTCGGCCAGCTGTGTGTGAAAGAAGGGATGGCGAAAAACACTTACGGCACCGGCTGCTTTATGCTGATGAACACCGGCGAAAAAGCCGTGACGTCAGAAAACGGTCTGCTGACCACCATTGCCTGCGGTCCGAGCGGCGAAGTGAACTACGCGCTGGAAGGCGCCGTGTTTATGGCCGGCGCGTCCATTCAGTGGCTGCGCGATGAGATGAAACTGATCAATGACGCCTTTGACTCCGAGTATTTCGCCAATAAAGTGAAAGACACCAACGGCGTCTATGTGGTGCCAGCCTTTACCGGCCTTGGCGCGCCATACTGGGACCCGTATGCCCGCGGTGCCATTTTCGGCCTGACGCGTGGCGTTAACTCCTGCCACATCATTCGTGCGACCCTGGAATCTATCGCCTTCCAGACCCGCGATGTGCTGGAAGCGATGCAGGCTGACTCCGGCATTCGTCTTCACGCACTGCGCGTCGACGGTGGCGCGGTAGCCAACAACTTCCTGATGCAGTTCCAGTCCGATATTCTGGGTACTCGCGTGGAACGTCCGGAAGTGCGTGAAGTCACCGCTCTGGGCGCGGCTTACCTGGCGGGCCTGGCGGTTGGTTTCTGGCAGAATCTCGATGAGCTGCAGGAAAAAGCGGTCATTGAACGCGAGTTCCGTCCGGGCATCGAAACCACCGAGCGTAATTTCCGTTACGCTGGCTGGAAGAAAGCGGTCAAACGCGCCATGGCGTGGGAAGAACACGAGTAATCACACGTTAAGGGACGCCGCTGGCGTCCCTTTTTATTTCCCGCTTCGCACAAATTTCAGGCTTATCCCCCCTGTGCTACACTCCGCAACAATTTCTTTTGTGAATGAGTGAGCTATGAAACGAGAACTTGCCATCGAATTTTCCCGCGTTACCGAAGCCGCCGCTCTGGCGGGTTACAAATGGTTAGGCCGTGGAGATAAAAATACGGCAGACGGCGCGGCGGTGCATGCCATGCGCATCATGCTTAACCAGGTGAATATCGACGGGCAAATTGTTATCGGCGAAGGCGAAATTGACGAAGCCCCGATGCTGTATATCGGCGAGCGCGTCGGCACCGGTCAGGGTGATGCGGTAGATATCGCGGTTGACCCGATTGAAGGCACGCGGATGACAGCGATGGGCCAGGCTAACGCGCTGGCGGTACTGGCCGTGGGCGATAAAGGCACGTTCCTTAACGCGCCGGATATGTATATGGAAAAGCTGATTGTCGGGCCGGGCGCTAAAGGCGTGATCGATTTGAATCTGCCGCTTGCGACCAACCTACAAAACATCGCAAAGGCGCTTGATAAGCCGCTGAGTGAATTGACCGTGACTATTCTGGCGAAACCGCGTCACGATGACACCATCGCTGAAATGCAAAAGCTGGGCGTGCGGGTGTTCGCCATTCCGGACGGTGATGTGGCGGCGTCGATTTTAACCTGTATGCCCGACAGCGAAGTGGATGTGCTGTACGGTATCGGCGGTGCGCCGGAAGGTGTGGTGTCTGCCGCCGTGATCCGCGCGCTGGATGGCGATATGCAGGGCCGCCTGCTGGCGCGCCATCAGGTGAAAGGCGACAGCGAAGAGAATCGCCGTATTGGCGAACAGGAGCTGGCGCGTTGCGAGGCGATGGGGATTGAAGCGAACTGCGTATTGCGTCTCGACGATATGGCGCGCAGCGATAACGTCATTTTCTCGGCGACCGGCATTACCAAAGGCGATCTGCTGGACGGCATCAGCCGCAAAGGCAATATCGCCACCACGGAGACCTTATTGATCCGCGGGAAATCACGCACTATTCGCCGCATTAAATCCATTCATTATCTCGATCGCAAAGACGCTAACGTTCAGGCGCATATACTGTAATCGTTTGTCTGAATGAGCTTTCCGGCCCGTCAGGGCTGGAAATCTGCGGCTTATCTTAGCAAGATAACGTGGTATTCATCGGTGGAGTCAATCATGGCGGAATGGGTAAAAGGCAAAGTTACGCAGGTTCAGCACTGGACGGACGCATTATTCAGTCTCACGATCGAGGCGCCAGTCGCCCCGTTTACGGCCGGTCAGTTTGCCAAACTGGGGCTGGAAATTGACGGCGAACGCGTGCAACGCGCCTATTCATACGTAAATGCGCCCGATAACCCGGCGCTGGAGTTTTATCTGGTCAATGTACCGGAAGGGAAACTCAGCCCGCACTTACACGTCATGAAACCCGGCGATGAGATCAATATCGTCAGCGAAGCGGCGGGGTTTTTCGTACTGGAAGAAGTACCAGACTGCGACACGCTGTGGATGCTCGCAACCGGCACCGCCATCGGCCCTTATCTGTCGATTCTTCAGTATGGTCAGGATCTGGAGCGCTTTAACAATATCGTGCTGGTCCACGCTGCGCGCTATGCCGCGGATTTAAGCTATTTGCCGCTGATGCAGGCGCTTGAACAGCGCTATGAAGGGAAATTGCGCATCCAGACCGTGGTCAGCCGTGAAACCGTTCCAGGCTCGCTCACCGGACGCGTTCCGGCGCTTATTGACAATGGCGAGCTGGAAAGCGCTGTTGGCCTGACGATGCAGCCGGACAACAGCCATGTGATGTTATGCGGGAACCCGCAGATGGTGCGGGATACGCAGCAATTGCTGAAAGAGACCCGGCAAATGACTAAACATTTACGTCGTCGTCCGGGTCATATGACGGCGGAACATTACTGGTAAATCAACGGTATTTCACATCCAGCGTGTCTTTACCGTATTTGTTTTCTCCGGGGGTGCCGATAAACGCCCCCAGGTCGAGCAGCAGCATGACCATGATAACCGTGGGAACAAAACGCCCGACTACCCATTGCCAGATACCGCCTAATACCGCCCAGTTTCCGGCGAGCAGCATCCACGCCAGGATCATAAACAGTGCCCAGAGCCCGGATTTCCCGCGATCGTGCAGTCGCTTCACGATGACCGCTGATGTTGGCCAGAGCAGGCAGACCAGCATAAACGCCGCCGTTTGCGCGTCGAGAATGCCATTCGCGACCAGAATAAACAGCAGGGCCATCGCCACCAGCCATAAACCGATCCAAACCCAGAAATCGCGGCGCCCTATGCGCCCTTTAAATGAGAACAGCCATTGCTGCAGGGTCATAAAATTATCCTTATCATCATCATGCTGCGTAGTTTACCCTGAACCCGGTCAATTTTGACAAGCCGCCTCGTTACCGTTTTAATCCCTGTAACCAGTTATCGGGAGTCAGGTTTGATAAAGTCACTTTTTGCCCTTTTATTATTGTGCTTGCCCGTTGCGGCAGGCCTGGCCGCGCCAGAAAGCAGCAACGTGGATTCCCCCGGCACGGCCCCTTATCTTCTGCCTGGCGCGCCAGCCTTCGATTTGACGATTTCGCAATTCCGCGAGAAGTTTAATCATGACAGCGCTCCGCTGGCGCTCAGCGAGTTTCGCGCCATCTCCTCCGGGCAGGATCAGGTCACCATTACCCGGGCTGCCACTAAAATTAACGAGAACCTTTATGCGTCCAGCGCGCTGCAACGCGGCACGCTGAAGGTGAAATCCATGCAAATCACCTGGCTTCCCATTCAGGGGCCGGAGCAAAAAGCCGCGAAAGCCAAAGCGCTGGAGTATATGGCCGCGGTGGCCCGTGTTTTTGTCCCGCTGAGCAAAGCCCAAAGCCAGAAACAGATTACCGCATTGCTCACTTCGGCAAAGGGTAAGCGCTATTATCAGCAGACGGTAGGCGCGATTCGTTATGTGATTGCAGATAACGGCGAAAAAGGGCTAACTTTCGCTATTGAACCGATTAAGCTGGCGCTATCTGAAGACCTGGAAGGAAATAATAAATGACAAAAAGCAAAGCCATTCCAGGCGTGAATCTCTATACTGTTTGACAGACCGCGCTGCCAGAATGGCAGCAATCTTCCTTAATTCGCTTGACCGCGTGGAGAATTGAAATGCGACATCCATTAGTGATGGGTAACTGGAAACTGAACGGCAGCCGCCATATGGTAAACGAGCTGATCGCTAACCTGCGTAAAGAGCTCTCTGGTGTGGACGGTTGTGGTGTGGCGATTGCCCCGCCGGCAATCTATCTGGATCAGGCTAAACATGCCGTGTCCGGCAGCCATATCGCCCTTGGCGCGCAAAACGTTGACGTTAACCTGTCTGGCGCATTTACCGGCGAAACCTCTGCCGAAATGCTGAAAGACATCGGCGCGAAATACATCATCATCGGTCACTCTGAGCGTCGTACTTATCATGCAGAGTCCGACGAATTCATCGCGAAAAAATTCGCTGTGCTGAAAGAGCAGGGTCTGATTCCGGTTCTGTGCATCGGTGAAACCGAAGCAGAAAACGAAGCCGGCAAAACGGAAGAAGTTTGCGCACGCCAAATCGACGCCGTGCTGAAAACTCAGGGCGCAAGCGCGTTTGAAGGCGTAGTGATCGCCTACGAACCGGTATGGGCCATCGGTACCGGCAAATCAGCGACCCCGGCTCAGGCGCAAGCGGTTCACAAATTTATTCGTGACCATATCGCTAAAGTTGATGCTGACATCGCTAATCAGGTGATCATTCAGTACGGCGGTTCCGTTAACGCGGCAAACGCAGCAGAACTGTTCACCCAGCCGGACATCGACGGCGCACTGGTTGGCGGCGCTTCCCTGAAAGCCGACGCTTTCGCGGTGATCGTGAAAGCAGCAGCTGAAGCGAAAAAAGCGTAATTACGCTCGCGATAAAAAACCCTGCCTCGGCAGGGTTTTTTGTTTTAAAGCTGGTGCAATAGCCGGAACCAGGCATAATCCAGCGGCAGCAATACCAGGAACGTTACCAGCGCCAGCGCCAGACATAACGCGATCCCGGCACGCGCAGGCACCTTACCCAACGCCATCGCCACGACAATCGGCGACGCCTGATACGGCAGCAGCGGCGTGGAATATCCCAACACCTGAATCATGATCACCGACAGCAGCGGGAAACCCGTGGCCTGTGAGAAGCTTTGCGCCAGCGTGGTAAACAGCGCCGGTACGCCGTTGGCGGTCATAATGAAATTCATCGCCGAGGTGATGCCGGTCAGGGCCACAAAGCTGGTAAAAGGCCGTTGCGGGTCAAGCGGCATCACTTTCAACAATGACTCGCCCACCACGCTACCTAACCCGGTTTCCGTCACCGTGATCGCCAGCCCCAGAATGCCGGCAACATAAATACAGGTGCGGAAATTCACCCCGCTGGCAAACTCATCACCATTAATAAACCCAACGCGGGGCAGCAGCGTGATCACTGCCGCGACAAGCCCGGTCCAGGCCGGACCTACACCGTGCCAGCTTTCGGTTACCCAAAGCGTCAGCACAACCAGTAGCATCCACGCCAGCCGCTTTTCAGCACCGCTCATCGGCTCAATCGGCGCGAGAGTACGCGGCGGTGTGGGTTTGCCGGGGAACATCCAGCAGATCAGCACGATCAGCAGAAAGCCCTTCAGCAGCCCAAGCACCGGCGTATGTAACAGCAGATAAGGAAGATAATTAAGGTGAATACCGTAAGACCCTTCCGCCGCCCCGCTCATGACCAGGTTCGGCACGTTCGCGGGCAGGATAGTGGCCGACAGCTGGAAAGTGCCAAAACCAACCGCCAGCGCCAGCCCGTACCAGCTTCGGGTACCGTCCTCGATACCGAAGCGTTTCGCCATTGCCGCCACCACAGGCATTAACAGCGCGATACGCCCCATATTTGACGGCATGACAAACGCCAGCGCATAGCTGAGTAGCACTACGCTTGCCACCATTAACCACCAGGAGTCGTTTAGCCGGGTCGAAAGCGCCCTTGCAACCCTGTCGGCGAGGCCGGTTTTGCGAATGGCCACGCCAAGCACGAATCCGCTAAACACCAGCCAGAAAGCGGATGAGGCGAAACCGCCGAACAACGTATCCGCCGGGGCGATTTTCGCGACCATCGCCACCGCAAAAAACAGCAGCGCGGTAATAAACTCCGGCAGTAGCGAGGTGGCCCAAAGCACAATGGTGACGCCAATCACCAGCGAGGGGAGAAGTAATGGGTGGGAAAGCCAGAGCGACATACCTGTCTCCTGTCGAATTTTGCAGCAAGTCTACGGACAGCCTGCCGTTAAGTAAATCTCACCTCCCCCACCAAAAGCGGCAGGTTAGTGATAATGGATCTCACCAAAATAGTCTGACAGGACATAATAGCGGCAATATTCAAAAGGGCGCTCCTGACCGGCAAGAAAGGTTTGCCGCGCCACAGAAAGAAGCGGTTTGTTTTCCGGAATTTGCAGCTTCTCGCAGAGATCCGGCGTAGGCAGGATGGCATCGACTTTTTCTGTCGCCGAATCGCTGCTGACGTTGAGTAAGCTGTACAGGGAATTATGCGCCAGGTCGTCTGCCGTCAGCGTCAGGTCCGGAAAAAAAGAGAGATCGAGATAGATTTTTTCGTGGTTAAACGGGCGCTGATTAAGATAGCGAATGCGAGAGATAAACAGGAACTGATGGTGCGACGGCAGACTCAGCCCATCTGCCAGCGCATCACGGGCGCGGCGCGGGCCAATATCAAGAATGCGGTTTTCAATGGCCACGCTGGCATCGCGTAAATCACTGGTAATACCGCGAAACGTATGGCCGTAGCTCACGCCTTCCGGCACAGCGCTCACCACGGAGCCGCTGCCGCGCTGGGACGTGATGATCCCGGCATTGATGAGTTCACTCCATGCCTGTTTCACCACAATCAGCGAAACATTATAGGTGCGGGCGATATCTTTCTGAGTGGGAAGCTGGCTGCCTGGCGCCCACGTGCCGTTCTGAATATGCTGGCAAATGATGTAGAACAGCTGTTTGTAGAGTGGTGTGAAACTTGCCTTGTCGACCTGCAACCTGTTTACCTCGATTTTTTGCCCGCAGGGGGACGGATGAAACCGTCCCCGGCAAGGTAAACGCTCGGCTACCCCGCAATCTGCCTGGCAAGCTCAGCCAAATCGAAATGATTCATTCGATTTACCGTGGTTAAATAGTCGTCAGGGAAAGCATTCGCGCCGTGGAATGCGCCGGAAAGCGCCCCAACCATGGTGGCAACGGTATCGGTATCATTGCCGATATTTACGGCCGAAATAATAGCATCAACCGCGGAATCCGGACAACACGCGAACAGGCCGAAGGCGGCAGGCACGGCTTCACTGACATGAAGCCCGGTACCAATAATATCGCTGATTTCGACGATGGCCGTTTCCCAGCTGGCATGGCGTTTACCTATCGCGACCGCCAGCTCTATACGGCGGCCTACCGACGGACCGGCAACTATCATAGCCCCTTGCTGCTGCGCCAGAAGATAGCCGCGGTCGGCACCATAAATCCCTGCTGCGATAATGCTGTCGGCACTGGTGGACTCCCGCAATGCTTCGCTGGTGGCGGCGGCCATCGCCGCCGCGCCGGACATGGCGAGCACGTTGTTATGGGTGAAGCGGGTAATTTTCAGCGCAGCATCAATGGCCTGCTCCAGATCGCCCGGATGAAGCACCGCCGCTGGCCAGATTTTCATCGCCGCGCCGTTGGTCGCCTCAGCATTGCCTTTATTGACGATCTGCACCGACTGTTTTTCACCCTCCAGTTCACCCTGCAGCGAGGCGCGATTATCGTTAAACAGCGCTTTCATCGCCGCCCTTGTGGTCGGGCCGGTAAAGTTCGCATAGAACGGGTAAGCCAGCCAGCGGGTGAATGCCTCGCGCATCACCTCGTCATTCACCTGGCGTTGATGGTTTAACAGCGCGTCCATGATGTATTTCGCCTGGATGAAATCATCGGTGCACATACCCGCCTCGTTGCAGCGTCCAAAGGTATCAGCCGGGGGCTTCTGGAAGGTGGTCACCCATCCGCCGAAATACGCTTTAATCTGCTGTTGGGTCCTGACTTCCGTCGCCGCGCCCATCGCGTCAGCTGCGGCGGCACCGAGTAAACATCCTAAGATTTTGTTTTGATCAACGTGCATGAATAACTCCTTTACGAATGAAGGGCGTCTGCGCCGGACGGTTGTGCGGCGAGAAAATGGGTTAACTGGGAGGGATAGGGAAGCGCGGTCATGGCGCCTTTCGCCGTAACGACTAACGCGCCGCAGGCATTCGCATGGCGAATAGCTTGCGCAAGCTCCGCGATGTGCCAGCGCTTATAACGGGAAAGGCTCAACAACAGGCCGCCAACAAAGGCGTCGCCTGCGCCAGTGGTATCGACAACGGCGACGTGAGGCGCTGGAAAGTGGCGTTCGCCCTCAGGACAGATCAGATACGCGCCCTCTTCTCCAAGCGAGATCACGACGGTATCGCATCCCCAGGATTGCACGAGGTGGCGCGCATCCTGCCAGCGGGAGACGTTGCCCAAACGGCAAAGTTCATCCGCTGACACTTTACAGATTGTGGCCAGCGCGACGGACCGGGCAATCAGCGCGGGGATCTCAGTAACGTCGCGCCACATACTTTCCCGCAGATTGACGTCAAACATCACATACCCGCCTGCTTCACGCATACGTCGCGCCCCTTCCAGGCAGGCTTCGCGCGCTGGCGAATCCGTCAAGCCAATCGAGCTGAAGTAGAACCATTCATCCCGCTGGAAAGGCGGTAAATCGTCAACGGAAACAAAAGTATCGGCACCGGGCCGTACCAGATAGGTAAAACTGCGTTCGCCGTCGGGCGTCAGATTAACAATAAGCACTGCACTGGTGAGCTGTTCATCAAGCCGAAGGTGCGTCACATCCGCTCCCTCTTTTTGCAGCACCTGTTTCAGAAAACGCCCCGCGTCGTCATCACCCAGGCAGCCAATGAACCCACAGTTCCCTTCCTGACGCGCAATGCAGGCCGCGACATTGGCGGATGCCCCGCCCGGGCATTTCAGATAGGTGTTATCGGTATCCGGCACCAGATCCACTGACGCATCGCCAATCACCCACACTTTGTTAGCCGGTTTCATCTGCGCCTCCTTACGCCGCACGCTGCGCGAGTTCTGCACGGATTTCACGGTAATAGGCGTTATTGATGAGGTACTTTTTCATCAGCAAACCAATCACCAGATGGAACACCGCCGGGATGAGCGTCATCATTAACGCGATGCCCATCAGCGCCCGCTCGCTCTGTTCAGCATCGGCCTGATAGCCAAAATAACTGAGCAGGAAGCCGAGAATGCCGCCAGCGATACCCATGCCAAACTTCTGGAAAAACAGGATGCCGCCGAACGCCAGCCCCGAGACGCGCAGCCCGTTCTTTTTCTCTCCGTAATCCACTGCTTCGGCAATGGAAGACCAGAAGACCGGCATCTGCATATCGCAGAAGAAGTTGATCAGGAAGTAGAAAGCGAAGGCCAGAATCAGGTTGTCGCGCCCCACCAGGAAATACATGGCGATACTCAAAACAAAAGTGATGAGCTGGGTGTAGCGGAACATTTTGATTTTGTCGTAGAACTTGGTGACCCAGGTGGTGGCGATCATCGCCAGAATCGAGGCGACAACGCCCACGGTCAGGAAGGGCGAAATGAGGCTGTCGCCGCCGCCCAGATAGTATTTCGCGTAATAGGCGGCCACCGAACCGCGGATCACGTAGCCGCACATCAACAGCAGGATCACGACGCCGAGGATAATCCACTGATCGTTACGCAACAGATAGGTGAACTGCTTTTTCAGCGGTAAAACAGGAATTTCCGGCTCGCTGCGTTCACGGGTGGTAAAGAAACAGAATACAAACAGCAGCGCGCCCATAATGCCCATCAGCCCCATGGAGAGTTGATAACCCAGCGCTTTATTGCCCTGCCCCAGCCATACGGCCAGCATCGGCACCACGATAGTGACCAGAAACGCCGCGATTTTTGTCATCACGAAGCGATAACCGTTGGCGCTCAGGCGTTCAACCGGATCGTCTGTGATCACGCCGATCAGCGAGATGTACGGGATAGTGATGGCGGTGTAGACCAGCGTCATCAGGATGTATGTAAAGTACGCCCACGCCAGTTTGGCGGTATAAGCCATATCCGGGGTGATAAACATCAGATAGACCGCGAAGCCGAACGGGATGGCAAACCAGATCATCCAGGGACGGTAGCGGCCCCAGCGAGTCTTAAATTTATCGGTTAAGATGCCCATGGCCGGATCGATAATCGCGTCGATCATGCGCACCACAACAAACAGCACACCGACATCAACCGCCCGCAGGCCGTATATATCGGTATAGAAGTAGGCGAGCAGTAACTGCATGGCGATAATGACAACGTTTATCGCCATATCGCCCGCGCCAAAACCTATTTTTTCCACGATAGAGAGTTTCATGTCGGTATCCCTTGTGAGCCCGGTTGGTAAGCCTGACTGTGGATTTTATTTAACTACCTGAAAGTGAAACAGTTATTTTCCTGGTGAGGTGCAGCATGCGTTTTATTCGCAGCACACTGTCAGTGTAGGGAACACTGAAAAGATATAAAGGTATACCTTTATATCTTTTGATCGATTTCACAATAAATCTCGTTCCGGCTGATCTTTCCGGCCTGAAAACGTCATTGCATAAACATGATGAGGGGTTGCCGCGACCACGCCGGAAGCGGCAAACAGCGTGGCGGGCTTAACGGGAACTCAGGAGCGCGCAGTCGTGATCCTGAAGCTGCTCGGCATGGGCAAAATTGAGATTTAGCAGATTGCGCTCCGTCGCCAGCAGAACAAAAGCGCCGTCAGGCTGCTGCGCCATCGCTAACGCATAACGTCCCATATGGGCGCGCGCACCCGGCACTTCCTGGGCCAGCATTAAAAATGGGCTACGTCGGGCCAGCTCCTCTTCACTGACGCGGCGCACCAGCCAGGGCGTATCGTCAAGGCCGCCCGGCAACGGCAGCCACTGACTGCTGATACGTGAAGCCTCGCTGTTCAGTTTCTTACGCACGTCAGGGCGCAGGCAGGAAATGTGAATATGAAAGTGATCCTGGGTGCGGCCCAGGGTGGAATTTAACGTGAGCGAGACCGCGCTATTGGGTACCGCTTCGCCGCGCCGAGCGCTCATCACGCGCCGCGCCTGCCAGGCTTGCCAGAAGTAGTTCGGGGTTTTGGAATGAAGCAGCATTGGGCTTTCAATACCGTTGATGCGCCAGGTGGGCATCAGCAAATATTGCAGAGGACCGTTGCGATCTTTAAGGAGGACGTAGCCGCCGTCCAGATTGACCTCTTCACAAGGCGCGGGATTATCATGCCGTTGCTGATTGGGTATGCACTGATGAAAAACGATATCACGCAGCTCATCAGCATTGCCTTTAAAGTGAAACCATACGCCGCCTGCTATCGCGGAGAGAAGCAGCAGGAGACAGACCAGAACGGTCAGCGCTTTTTTCATCTTCATGCCCTTTGCATCCATGAAGATGAAGTCTGGCACAAAAACGGCCCCGCAGGGCCGTCTGGTTTAGCGTTTACTGATTTGGTCGAAGGTGCCGCCATTGGAAAAGTGTTCTTTTTGCGCTTTGGACCAGCCGCCAAACACCTCATCAATAGTGAACAGTTTCAGCTGCGGGAATTCTGCCGCGTATTTCTTTGCAACCTGTTCATCACGAGGGCGATAGAAGTTTTTCGCGGCGATTTCCTGGCCTTCCGGCGTATAGAGATACTTCAGATAAGCTTCCGCTACGGCCTGCGTACCTTTTTTCTCAACCACTTTATCGACGACCGATACGGTCGGCTCGGCAAGGATAGACTCGCTCGGGGTGACGATTTCAAATTTGTCTTTCCCTAATTCGTTGGTGGCTAACAGCGCTTCGTTTTCCCATGCGATAAGCACATCCCCGATGCCGCGCTCAACAAAGGTGTTTGTCGCGCCGCGTGCGCCAGAATCCAGCACTTCAACATTTTTGAACAGTGACTTGACGAATTCCTGGGCTTTAGCCTGATCGCCGTTATTGTGATGAAGTGCATAACCCCAGGCTGCCAGATAATTCCAGCGCGCCCCGCCAGAGCTTTTCGGGTTTGGCGTAATGACAGATACGCCCGGTTTAACCAGATCGTTCCAGTCTTTAATTTGTTTTGGGTTGCCTTTGCGCACCAGGAAAACAATGGTGGAAGTGTAAGGCGCGGAGTTATCCGGCAAACGCTTAATCCAGTTCTTATCAATGCGGCCACGTTCGGCAATCGCATCCACATCGTAAGCCAGCGCCAGCGTCACCACATCCGCTTCAATTCCGTTAATGACCGAAGTTGCCTGTTTGCCTGAGCCGCCATGCGACTGCCGGATCACCACGTTATCGCCGGTCTCTTTTTTCCAGTGCTCGCTGAAGGCTTTGTTGTATTGATCGTACAGCTCACGCGTGGGGTCGTAGGAGACGTTCAGAAGTTGAATATCTTTCGCCAGTACGCCGGTTGATGCCAGTAATAACGCGATTCCCATACCAAACTTGTTCATTGCACGCTCTCTTCAAATCAGGGGTATGAAAATAGCCTGCCAGAAATGCGTGAGATGATTAAAGAATAAAAAAAGATTGGCTATAACATTGGGGAATAACATCAGGCAATAAAAAGCCGGGCGAACCCGGCTTTCTGATTAATACAGTTTTTTGGCGCAGTCCATCCAGTCGCCTTTGAAGGTACGCTTCATATTTTCGATGGCGTCGATAATATCGTGATGAACCATCTTCTCATTCTGAATACCTACGCAACGACCACCGTGCCCTTGCAGCAGCAATTCAATGGAGTACGCGCCCATACGGGAAGCCAGAATACGGTCGTAAGGCACCGGAGAACCACCACGCTGAATATGGCCCAGTACCGTAGCGCGGGTTTCACGCTGGGTTTCAGCCTCAATGTAGCGCGCCAGTTCATCGATATCGCAGATGTGCTCGGTAATCGCCACAATCGCGTGTTTCTTCCCTTTCGCGATACCGGCTTTGATTTCTGCAACCAAATCTTCGCGGTTGAATTCCACTTCCGGCACGACAATAAATTCACAACCGCCGGCAATGGCCGCCGCCAGGGTCAGGTCGCCGCAGTAACGGCCCATGACTTCGACGATGGAAATACGTTGGTGAGAGGTAGAAGTGTCGCGCAGACGGTCGATAGCTTCGACCACGGTGCTCAGAGCGGTAAAGTAACCGATGGTGTAGTCAGTGCCGGCAACGTCGTTATCAATCGTGCCTGGCAGGCCGATGCACGGAAAGCCCATTTCAGTCAGGCGTTTCGCACCCATGTAGGAGCCATCGCCGCCAATAACCACTAACGCGTCCAGACCGCGCTTCTTCATGTTTTCAATGGCAACGCCACGAATATGTTCTTCGCGGAATTCAGGAAAACGAGCAGAGCCCAGGAATGTGCCGCCGCGGTTAATCATGTCGGACACACTGTAGCGGTCAAGCTGAACCATGCGGTCTTCGTACAGGCCGAGATAGCCATCATAGATACCAAATACTTCAAGACCTTCTGTCAGCGCGGCGCGCACCACGCCACGAATCGCGGCGTTCATGCCCGGCGCATCACCGCCACTCGTCAACACTCCGATTTTCTTAATCATGACTACCTCTGAACGTAGAATACGAAATTGAATCCCGTTGCCGGAAACGCCTGCATCGTCAGGCGATGGACTAATGATGCAGATAGTATATCAATAGCTTCCAGCTGAATTGATTCAGGTCAGCCCAAACGGCGCTAAATTATACAAAAAAAGCCATTCGGTTCACTTTTCACGCGCCAGTTAGCGCGAGAAATTTCCCTGTCTCCCCTGCGGCACAACAGAGCAGGGATCCTGATGAATAATTACGTCCGAACCCGGGAAACGTCCCAGGATCGCTTGTTCCACTTGTTCAGCCACAATATGTGCATGAACCAGCGGCAAATCGTCGTCCATTTCCAGATGAATTTGTATAAAGCGGGTCGGCCCTGACTGCCGCGTACGAAGGTCGTGGGCGCCTCTGACTCCGGGCCACGATGTCACAATGTCGATAATGATCTGACGTTCATTATCCGGTAATGCGCGATCCAACAATGACTGGACGGCTTCATAGCCCATCCGTAATGCGCTGTACAATATATAAATTCCAATGCCCAGCGCAAACAACGCGTCGGCACGATGCCAACCATACCAGGAAAGCGCCAGCGCCACCAGAATCGCGCCATTCATCATAACATCAGACTGATAATGAAGCATATCCGCACGCACTGCCTGGCTTTTGGTCTTCCGTACCACCCACCGCTGAAACGTGACCAGTATCAGCGTGCTGATAAGCGCAATGATGGTGACACTCATGCCGACTGCCGGTGCTGACATCGGCGCGGGGTTAGCCAGCCTTTCGAAACCGGTAAGAAATAAAAACAGGGCCGAGCCGGAAATGAACATGCTTTGTGCCAGGGCAGCCAGCGATTCAGCTTTGCCATGGCCAAAAGTATGCTCGTCATCAGCCGGTTGTAAGGAATAACGCACCACCAACAGGTTGGTCAGCGACGCCGCAATATCTACCAGCGAATCCACCAGCGCAGCGAGAATACTGACAGAACTGGTCGTCCACCAGGCATAAATTTTCATGATCAATAACAGCGTGGCCGTCACCGTGGCGGCGATGGCGGCACGACTGACCAGACGCCCATACGACTCAATCATAAACGCTCCCGTAGTTAATGTTGCCAGTATAACGGATAGCGCTCAGGCGCGTCTCATGGTTAATAAAGGGCCACAAGCGGTGATGCGCATGAAGTAATCAAATAAAAACAGGGTGCCTGAGCACCCTGTCATTTCACGTAACGCGGATTAATAAAACAGCGGCATTTTATAAACGCGGAAGGCCGTCATATCATAACGGAAACCGGCACCGTCAACGGCAAGGCTTTTTGGGCGACCAGAACGGAATGTCACCGCCAGTAAAATTTCCCCGCTGCCGGATATTTCCTGTAATGGCAAAATACCTTCTGCGGTTTCGCCCCATCCTTCATAAATAATATCGCTGAAGCCCGGGTCGCAGGTTATAGCCTGGCCTTTTTCATCAAAAGTCGCGCCGCCATAATGCACGACGATATTACCATTAGCCTGAATCTCTTTAGCACCGCACAGACTACTGTAGCCTTTATTATCCCCCGGAATTTCAGACAGTTTAGACACCGTTTTGGCCGTTAAATCGATTCGGAAGTGATCGATGCGGCTTTGGTTATTAATGGATTCAACGCTTTTTGCATCGTCATTGGAGCGGTAATTCCCATTGTTAAATAACGAGATATCCAGGAAGCCCGTATTACTGTTCGCCACTTCGATCGCGTTATGCTGCCCCCAGTTCCAGTATTTTTCATTCAGTTCATCAGCGGACCAGGTCAGCGGAATATTATTCTCATCGCATGGTGTTAAGAGATATTCAGCATAATCCGCCGACCAGTTTTCATGGTTCCCCATAATGAAAACCAGCTGCGAGGTTGCCAGATCCACTCCAAATACCGCGCTTTGATGACGAGATGAACAGACCAGTAACTGATTCGTCTCATTCACGTAGCACTGATTAATATGCAACCAGTCGTTAAGCGTTGCATCAGCGGCAGAAGGACGCGTCGGGCGGTTACGATCCATAACGTAGTTCATATCGTAATAGGCCGTTTCATATCCGGTTGCCAGATCGATAAACGTCACGCCATCTTCAACGGAATGGGTGCCATCGGGGCGTAAACCCGAATACTCGGAGCCCGCTACCAGCTGGCCGTTGGGCCGTAGGGACAGGGAGTGGTGAAGTTCGTTATCCAGCTTATAGACGGTCCAGACACGTCCCATAATGTCGAATTCATATAGCGTCTTATACGCATCAAAATTTTGCGCACCCGAAATGAAATGCCCATCCGGTAAACGCAGCATATTGTAGGAAGGAATTTCCTGAGTGGTATACCAACGGACGACGGCCTGGTAATCAATCGCTAAATTATAACGGTTGAAATGCGTAGTAAAATAAAGGCCCGGCGCAAGAGATGCCGGATCGGCAATGGGTTTATCCAACGAGATAACCGGGAATTTTTGAAAGCCCGTCGGTGAATCCGCATCCGTTGGCGGTAACGCGCCAGTGGTGTATTCATACTGCGTCGTCGCAAAGGACGTTTCCAGCGTAATAACATTTATCACGCCCGGAATAAGCCCGGCAACAGGCACCAGATTGGCACCTGGGGTTAAAGGCTGCGTAAACGTCAGCGGAATATTTGCGCCAGCTTTATCACCAACGGTGATCGTCGCTGTTTCTGCGGCGGCTGGCCAGTAAAATCCTAGATACAAGCACAGTGGCGCGGTATTAAAAGGGTTAGCAATGATCGTTGCATTTTGCTGGGTAATATTTTGAGAAATATTGGCCAGTAATAACTGATATTTATTCGCGTGATCAATCACAAGCGCATTATTAATATCAATACCCTGAACGACAGGGGCACGCGGGGTCGGTAAGGGAGGAACAGGCAGTGTCATGATAATATCCTTTTTCAATCCATGATTAAGCCGACAACTCCTGAGAGGAAATCGCTAAATTCAACTCTCTTATTAAGGTCAGCATTTATTTACGCGTCACTCTTCAACGATGACGGCGACACCAAATTACCCGCCTTAATGCAGGGTGATTGACTCAAATTTAGCCTCAGAGTGATTATTTATGGCTCGCCAACGGCTCGTCAGGGAAATCCACGCTACGCTCAATGGCATCAGCTGAAGCGAAAAGGCCGGTGTCGAGAGAGGCCCCCGACGCGGAACGGACCTGAAGACAGAAAAAAGGGCAAAAAAAACCCCTCCGGTTAGGGAGGGGAAGACAGGGATGGTGTCTATGGCAAGGAAAACAGGGTTGTTACTGGTTACTACTACGGGTAGTGCTACTAAACACATTTGCCGAGGAGGACCGTTGCATTTGCGACACTTCCCGCAACTGCGTCATACGATACTGGTGCTTCTCGTTTAAAACCGCTTGCTGTTCCGGTGTTAACAACCGGTACATTTGATTGCGCACTTTTGCCATTTCAACCTGGCGCGCAACCTGCTCTTGTGCCATCTTTTCGGCCTGAGCTCGCACAGCGTTTTCATCAAAATTTTCTGCGGTGACCAGGCGATGCATGGTCTCCATTTCGCTAACATTAACAGGCGGCTGTTCATGCTTTGCCTGCTGCATGAGGTCGCGCATTTGCTGACGTTGCTTTTCGGTCAAACGAATGCCGTCAAACATATGGCTCTGCACACTGTTGCGTTGCGCCAGCCCTTCAGCGGGATGCCAGTTATCGCCGTTAACAACTTCAGCAGCATGGCTTGCGAAAGTACTGATCGCCAGTGTTGACGCCATGACGGCAGCGGTAACTTTGCGCATCACTGACTCCTGGAAACTTGGGCGCTGCGATTCAACGAGGACCAGTTTACGATTCAGGCTGCAAACATGCGTCAGGGGGTGTAAAACAACGTAAAGTCATGGATTACCGGGCCTTGATGACGTAATTTTTGCCTCGGAGGTATTAACAATGAATAAAATCCTGTTAGTTGATGATGATCGTGAACTCACTTCTCTTTTGAAAGAGCTTCTCGACATGGAAGGTTTTAATGTGCTGGTCGCTCACGACGGCGAACAGGCGCTGAATCTTCTGGATGACAGCATCGACCTGCTTTTGCTCGACGTCATGATGCCAAAGAAAAACGGCATAGATACACTTAAAGAGCTACGTCAGACTCACCAGACACCTGTAATCATGCTGACCGCGCGCGGCAGCGAACTGGACCGCGTGTTAGGCCTTGAACTGGGCGCGGACGACTATTTACCTAAACCCTTTAACGATCGTGAACTGGTGGCACGCATTCGCGCCATCCTGCGCCGTTCCCACTGGAGCGAGCAGCAGCAAAACAGCGACAACGGCTCGCCGAATCTTGAAGTTGACGCCCTGAGCCTGAATCCAGGCCGCCAGGAAGCCAGCTTCGATGGAACCGCGCTTGAACTGACCGGCACTGAATTCACGCTGCTTTATCTTCTGGCTCAGCATCTTGGTCAGGTGGTGTCCCGTGAGCATCTCAGCCAGGAGGTATTAGGGAAGCGCCTGACGCCATTCGATCGCGCAATAGATATGCATATTTCTAACCTGCGCCGCAAACTGCCTGACCGCAAAGACGGGCATCCGTGGTTTAAAACCTTACGTGGACGGGGTTACCTGATGGTATCCGCTTCATGATTGGTAGCCTGACCGCACGAATATTTGCCATTTTTTGGCTGACGTTAGCCCTGGTACTGATGCTGGTTTTGATGTTGCCCAAGCTCGATTCACGACAAATGACCGAGCTGATGGAAAGCGAGCAACGCCAGGGCATTATGATTGAGCAGCACGTTGAAGCTGAGCTGGCAAACGATCCGCCTAACGATTTGATGTGGTGGCGCAGGCTGTTTCGCGCCATCGACAAATGGGCGCCGCCCGGACAACGCCTGGTGTTAGTTACCAGCGAAGGACGCGTGATCGGCGCTGAACGCAGCGAAATGCAGATCATTCGTAACTTTATCGGTCAGGCTGACAATTCCGATCATCCACAAAAGAAAAAGTATGGCCGCCAGGAAATGGTGGGTCCTTTTTCCGTGCGTGACGGGGAAGATAACTATCAGCTCTATCTGATTCGCCCCGCCAGCAATTCGCAGTCCGATTTTATTAATCTGCTGTTTGACCGGCCATTACTACTGTTGATTGTGACGATGCTGGTCAGCTCGCCTTTGCTGTTATGGCTCGCCTGGAGCCTGGCGAAACCGGCACGAAAACTGAAAAACGCTGCGGATGAAGTCGCGCAGGGCAATTTACGTCAGCATCCGGAGCTGGAAGCCGGACCGCAGGAATTTTTGGCAGCAGGCGCCAGCTTCAACCAAATGATAACGGCGCTGGAACGCATGATGACGACCCAGCAGCGTTTATTGTCTGATATCTCCCATGAGTTGCGCACGCCGTTAACGCGTTTGCAGCTAGGCACCGCCCTGTTGCGCCGCCGCGCAGGCGAGAGTAAAGAACTGGAGCGCATTGAAACCGAGGCGCATCGTTTAGACAGCATGATCAACGATTTGCTGGTGATGTCGCGCAATCAGCAAAAAAATGCGTTGGTTAGTGAAACCATGAAGGCCAATCAACTGTGGCGTGAAGTGCTTGATAACGCCGCGTTTGAAGCCGAGCAGATGGGGAAATCCTTTGAGGTCGCCTATCCGCCTGGCCCATGGCTGCTGTATGGCAACCCCAATGCGCTGGAAAGCGCGCTGGAAAATATCGTCCGTAATGCCCTGCGCTACTCGCATACCAAAATTTGCGTCAGTTTCGCGGTTGATAAGGAAGGGATTACCGTGACGGTGGATGACGACGGCCCTGGCGTCAGTCCGGAAGACCGCGAACAGATTTTCCGTCCGTTCTATCGTACTGATGAAGCCCGCGACCGCGAATCCGGCGGCACCGGGCTGGGCCTCGCGATTGTTGAGACCGCCATCCAGCAGCACCGGGGTTGGGTTAAAGCTGAAGACAGCCCGCTCGGCGGCCTGCGGCTGGTGATTTGGCTGCCGTTGTATCGCCGTACCTGACCATCGCGTCTCTTTGAGTTGCAGAGAGACGCGTTTTTCTCCCCGCTGACTTCTGCTATTCTGCGCCCCTTGTTGATGGGGGCCTTATGCTTAATATCGTACTTTTCGAACCTGAAATTCCGCCTAACACAGGCAATATTATTCGCCTGTGCGCAAACACCGGTTTTAAACTGCATATCATTGAGCCGATGGGTTTTACCTGGGATGACAAGCGCCTGCGCCGGGCGGGACTGGATTATCATGAGTTCGCCGCCGTTACTCGTCATGCCAGTTACGACGCTTTTCTGAAAGCCCAAAAACCTGCGCGCTTGTTCGCGTTAACCACCAAAGGCACGCCCGCGCACAGCGCCGTAAGTTATGCGCCAGGCGATTATTTGCTGTTTGGCCCGGAAACGCGCGGATTGCCGCCGACAGTGCTGGACGCCCTGCCCGCTCAGCAAAAAATTCGTATTCCGATGATGCCGGACAGCCGTAGCATGAATTTATCTAACGCCGTGTCGGTTGTGGTGTATGAAGCGTGGCGCCAGCTTGATTACGCCGGCGCCGTACTGCGCAGTTAAATACCGTCGCCGTTTTCGAAGCCGTTATTCGCGCCGTTGAAGTGTTGATCCATATCCATGGCGGGTTTATCACTTTCCGGCTTGCCGACAATACGTGCCGGTACGCCAGCGGCGGTGGTGTGGGGGGGAACAGGTTGTAATACCACCGACCCCGCGCCGATTTTCGCGCCGCGCCCCACTTCGATATTACCGAGAATTTTTGCGCCCGCGCCGATCATCACCCCTTCGCGTATTTTAGGGTGGCGATCGCCGCTGGTTTTACCGGTACCGCCCAGTGTCACCGACTGGAGAATAGACACATCGTTTTCCACCACGGCGGTTTCACCAATAACGATTCCGGTAGCGTGGTCGAGCATAATGCCACGGCCAATTTTCGCCGCCGGATGAATATCAACCTGGAAAGAAACCGATACCTGATTTTGCAGGAATATCGCCAGCGCGCGGCGGCCCTGATTCCACAACCAGTGTCCGATTCGGTGCGCCTGAAGCGCATGAAAGCCTTTGAGATACAGCAACGGCGTGGAGTATTTATCAACCGCCGGGTCGCGCGTACGTACGGCCTGGATATCGCAGGCGGCGGATTCAATCATCTGCGGGTCTGCATCATAGGCCTCTTCCACCACTTCACGGATAGCGATAGCCGGCATGATTGGCGATGCCAGTTTGTTTGCGAGCATATAGCTCAGCGCACTTCCAAGATTTTCATGTTTCAGCAACGTAGCATGGTAAAAACTGGCCAGCATCGGCTCGCAATCGGCGAGCGCCCTCGCTTCGGCTTTTATGTTATTCCATACCAAATCCAGTTCTTCACACGGCATTGCTCTCTCCAGAAAAACAAGCAGCGCCCGGTAAACGATCTTACCGGTACGCAATAAGGGTCACAGTAGGTTCCGTTAATGACTGCTTTTCTCGTCCTTGCGTGCTCGTCCGAGCAACGTTAATGCTGCCTCGCGAGCATTTTTTCCGCAATATAATACTTGATAAATTTCCTCGGTTATTGGCATTTCCACCCCGAAGCGCGCCGCTAATTCACGCACCTCTTTGGTGTTGCGATAACCTTCAACCACCTGACCAATGGTCTGCTGCGCCGTGATCACGTCCATTCCCTGCCCAAGCATCATACCGAAGCGGCGGTTACGGGATTGGTTATCGGTACAGGTCAACACCAGATCACCCAGGCCCGCCATACCCATAAACGTAGTAGGATCGGCACCCAGCGCGGTACCCAGCCGTGTCATTTCGGTGAGCCCACGGGTGATCAGCGCGGTTCGTGCATTGGCGCCAAAGCCAATGCCGTCAGACATCCCTGCGCCGATAGCGATGACGTTTTTCACTGCGCCACCAAGCTGTACGCCGATGAAATCGGGATTGCTGTAAACGCGGAAACTTTTGCCGCAGTGCAGCAACTGCTGGAGATCTTCCGTGAAAGCCTCATCTGTAGACGCCAGAGAGATCGCCGTCGGCAGACCAGCCGCCAGTTCTTTTGCGAACGTCGGCCCGGAGATCACCGCCAGCGGGATATCATCACCCAGCGCTTCACGGGCGACATCCTGCAACAGACGTCCGGTTTCCGCTTCCAGCCCTTTCGTGGCCCAGACGACGCGCGCATCGGGGCGCATCAGCGGTTTTATCTGACGCAGCACCTGGCCGAACACGTGACTTGGCACCACGACCAGAATATTGCGGCTGGCCGCAAGGGCGGTGGCTAAATCGCTTTCAAGATGGAGTGAGTCGGGGAAAGGCACATCCGGAAGAAACGCAGCGTTACAACGGTCAGCCTGTAACGTGGCGATATGTTTAGGATCGTGGCCCCAGAGGACGACCTGGTGGCCGTTTCTCGCCAGGGTAATGGCAAGAGCGGTGCCGTAAGATCCGGCACCGATGACTGTCATTGAAGCAGTAGGGTTATTCATCAGGCATCCTGATGGTCTTGCGCACCTTCGCCGGACTGCTGCTGCAGATAGTTCATGAACAACGCGTCGAAGTTAACCGGCGCAAGGTTCAGTTGCGGGAAAGTGCCGCGGGAAACCAGGCTAGTGATACATTCACGCGCATACGGGAACAGAATGTTCGGGCAGTATGCACCCAGGCAATGTGCCAGCTGCGTGCCTTCAATGCCGCCGACGGAGAAGATGCCTGCCTGCTGAACTTCGCACAGGAACGCAGTGTCATTTTCAAGCGTAGCGGTAACGGTCACGCGCAGGACCACTTCATAAACATCGTCAGCCAACTGGTTAGACGCGGTGTCGAGGTCCAGTTTAACTTCCGGCTGCCAGTCTTTCTGAAACACATGCGGCGCATTCGGTGCTTCAAAAGAGATATCCTTGGTGTAAACGCGTTGAATCTGAAAGGTCATTTCAGTGTTGTTTTGTTCTGACATGTGTAAACCCTTAAGTGTTGTCCTTCATAATGCCTTACGGCGAAGCAGCGCTAGCGCAGCAGGGGATCGAGTCCACCACGCGCATCCAGCGCATACAAGTCGTCACAACCGCCAATGTGCTGTGCATCAATAAAAATCTGCGGCACCGTCGTGCGGCCACTGCGCTTAATCATCTCTTCCCGTTTAGCAGCGTCCCCGTCAATGGGTAACTCTTCAAACGTAACGCCTTTACTCGCCAGCAATGCTTTGGCGCGGTGGCAGTATGGGCAGGTTACTTTGGTATAGATTTCGATATTAGCCATGGCGATACCTTTGCGTGATTTATTTTCCGCGCACCAGTGGAAGGTTTTCACCACTCCAGCCTGCTACACCGTCTTTAAGCACAAAAACTCGCTCGAAACCGGCTTTCAGCAACGCGTTAGCAGATTCCTGGGCTGACATACCGTTACCATCAACCACAATAATCGGCTGCGCTTTATGCTTATCCAGCTCGCCCGTGTTATTGGCTTTGATTTCATTGGGCAGAACGTTCAGGGCGCTGGCGATATGGCCTTTGCGGAAATCGTCACGTTGACGGATATCCACAACCACTGCGTCTTCTTTATTGATAAGACGCGTCGCTTCACCACGGGAGATCACCTTCACTTTAGACGTGAGGCTTTTGAAGGTGGTAAAGAGCACCGCACCCAGTAACGCGACCCAGGCGATACTAAGTATGGGGTGACGGCTAACGAATTGCATAATTTCTTGCATGGGGGGTAAAGGCTCCCGACTGAGTGAAAAAAACCAGGTGAGGAGTATACCTTCGCGTTGTGTCAATTACAGCCAGCGGGACACAGGTAATGCATATTCTGCGGGCTATTACAGAAAAAATGACGCAAAGCGCCTGAAAGTGCAGCTATCCAGCCCGCTTTTTTTGATCTTCTGTGGCTATTTGTGCCAATAAGTTGTAGTAAAATTACGCAAATTTTTTATCTTTGAGCAATGAGGTTATCGCAATGTCGGTTTCTAAAAAACCTATGGTACTGATGATCCTGGATGGCTACGGCTACCGTGAAGACCAGCAGGATAACGCTATTTTCAGCGCCAAAACCCCGGTTATGGACGGTTTGTGGGCAAAACGCCCTCATACGCTGATTGATGCGTCGGGCCTGGAAGTGGGCTTGCCTGATCGCCAGATGGGCAACTCTGAAGTAGGCCATGTCAACCTGGGTGCGGGCCGCATCGTGTATCAGGATTTGACGCGCCTGGATGTTGAAATTAAAGAACGCGCTTTCTTCTCCAACCCGGTCCTGACACGCGCGGTGGATACCGCCGTGGCTTCTGGCAACGCCGTGCACATCATGGGCCTGCTCTCCGCAGGCGGCGTACACAGCCACGAAGACCATATCCTGGCGATGGTGGAACTTGCAGCGGAACGCGGCGCGGAAAAAATCTATCTGCACGCCTTCCTGGATGGTCGCGATACTCCGCCACGCAGCGCCGAATCCAGCCTGAAACGTTTTGAAGAGACCTTCGCCGCACTGGGCAAAGGCCGCATCGCGACAATTATTGGCCGTTATTACGCTATGGACCGCGACAACCGTTGGGACCGCGTAGAACTGGCTTACGATCTGTTGACCCAGGCGCGCGGTGAGTATCAGGCCGATAGCGCCGTTGCCGGTCTGGAAGCCGCTTACGCGCGCGGTGAAAACGATGAATTCGTTAAACCGACCGTGATCCGCGCCGAAAGCCAACCGGAAGCGGCAATGGAAGACGGTGACGCACTGATTTTCATGAACTTCCGTGCAGACCGTGCCCGTCAAATCACCCGTGCATTTGTGAACGCCGATTTCGACGGCTTCGCTCGCAAGAAAGTCGTGAAGTTCTCTAACTTCGTGATGCTGACCGAATACGCCGCCAATATCGACACCGCCTGCGCTTACCCGCCAAGCTCCCTGGTCAATACCTTCGGTGAATGGATGGCGAAAAACGACAAAACCCAGCTGCGTATTTCCGAAACCGAGAAATACGCGCATGTAACGTTCTTCTTCAACGGCGGCGTGGAAGAGTCTTTCGCAGGGGAAGAACGTATCCTGATCAATTCTCCGAAAGTAGCGACCTATGACCTGCAGCCAGAAATGAGCTCTGCAGAATTAACTGAAAAATTGATCGCTGCGATCCACAGCGGCAAATACGACGCCATCATCTGTAACTACCCGAACGGGGATATGGTCGGTCATACCGGCGTGTTTGACGCGGCGGTAAAAGCGGTGGAAGCGCTGGACGCATGCATCGCGCAAGTGACTGAAGCCGTTGAGTCTGTTGGCGGCCAGCTGCTGATTACCGCTGACCACGGCAATGCTGAACAGATGCGCGATCCGTCTACGGGCCAGGCGCATACCGCGCACACCAACCTTCCGGTGCCGTTGATTTATGTCGGTGAAAAGCAAGTGAAAGCGGTAGAAGGCGGCAAATTGTCTGATATCGCACCGACAATGCTGGCGCTGATGGGCATGGAAATCCCGCAAGAGATGACTGGTAAGCCGCTGTTCATCGTGGAATAATCCCTCCCCATGAGGGGAAAGGCGAACTTATCATCACGGGGCATGAAACCGCAGCGGTTTTCTTTAATGCCCCTGTTATACGCCAGCGTGTTCAGCGCTGGCGTATTGTTATATCCGTTTTCCGCCACGGCGGATGAACGCGATCAGCTTAAATCTATTCAACAAGATATCGCCGCCAAAGAGCGTGCGGTACGCCAGCAACAACAGCAACGCGCTTCCCTTCTCGCCCAGCTTAAAGCTCAGGAACAGGCCATTGCCGCCGCAACCCGCGCGCTACGTGAAACGGAAAACAGCCTGGCGCAGCTTAATCGCCAGATCAGCGCGATGAACGCCTCTATCGCAAAACTGGAAAAACAGAAAGCCTCGCAGGAGCGCAACCTTGCCGCCCAGCTTGATGCCTCGTTTCGCCAGGGCGAGCATAGCGGTATCCAGCTCATACTGAGCGGCGAAGAGAGCCAGCGCGGCCAGCGGTTACAGGCCTATTTTGGTTACCTGAACCAGGCGCGCCAGGAAACTATCGCCCAGTTGCGCCAGACCCGCGAAGAGGTCGCCTCGCAGAAGGCTGAGCTCGAAGAGAAGCAGAGCGAACAGCAAACGCTGCTGTATGAACAGCAGGCGCAGCAGGCGAAGCTGGAACAGGCGCGTAACGAACGTCAGAAAACGATTAGCGGCCTGGAATCTTCTATCCAGAAAGGCCAAAGCCAACTGAGCGAAATGCGCCAGAACGAATCGCGTCTGCGTAACAGTATTGCCCGGGCGGAAGCGGCGGCGAAAGCGCGAGCCGAACGGGAAGCCCGTGAAGCAGAGCAGGTACGCAATAAGCAGCAGGAAGCCAGCCGCAAAGGCACCACTTACAAACCGACGGAAAGCGAACAATCGCTGATGTCGCGGACCGGCGGGCTGGGCTCGCCGCGCGGTCAGGCGTACTGGCCGGTGCGCGGCAGTTTACTGCATCGTTATGGCGAACAGCTGCAAGGTGAACTACGTTGGAAGGGGATTGTGATTGGCGCGTCGGAAGGCACGGAAGTTAAAGCCATTGCCGATGGACGGGTCATTCTCGCCGACTGGCTTCAGGGCTACGGTCTTGTGGTCGTGGTTGAACATGGTAAAGGCGATATGAGCCTGTACGGTTACAACCAAAGCGCCATTGTTAGCGTCGGCACCCAGGTTCGCGCAGGTCAGCCCATCGCGCTGGTAGGCAACAGCGGCGGTCAGGGCCGGCCATCACTTTATTTCGAAATTCGTCGGCAGGGACAAGCCGTTAACCCACAGCCGTGGTTGGGAAGATAAGTTTTGCTTCAATTTCGACAAGTCATGTTTTCACTCGCCGCTCTTGTAGCGGCTATCACCCCGGCGACAGCGGGTAATCTGGCGATAGTCATTGATGATTTTGGGTATCGCCCCCAGACAGAAAATCAGATTCTTGCTTTGCCGCCTACCATTTCCGTCGCCGTCCTGCCGAATGCGCCCCATGCCCGGGACATGGCGATCAAAGCCCACAACAGCGGTCATGAAGTGTTGATTCACCTGCCGATGGCGCCGCTCAGCAAACAGCCGCTGGAAAAAGACACGCTGCGCCCGGAGATGAGCAGCGAAGAGATTGAGCGGATTATTCGCGACGCGGTAAGCAAAGTACCGAATGCGGTCGGGCTGAACAACCATATGGGCAGCGCGATGACCTCCAGCCTGTTTGGCATGCAGAAGGTGATGCAGGCGCTGGAACGATACGATCTTTACTTCCTGGACAGCATGACCATCGGCAACAGTCAGGCAATGCGCGCAGCGTCAGGAACCGGTGTGAAGGTCATCAAACGTAAAGTCTTCCTGGATGACACGCAAAACGAAGCCGATATTCGCCGTCAGTTTAATCGTGCCGTCGAACTTGCGCGTCGCAACGGCTCGGCAATTGCCATTGGCCACCCTCACCCTTCGACGGTGCGCGTCCTGCAGCAGATGCTTTATAACTTGCCTGCGGACATTACGTTGGTTCGCCCGAGCAACCTGCTCAATGAACCCCAGGTGGATACGTCCAGACCAAACCTCACACCACCGAAAAACGGTACGCCTGACGCGCCGCGTAATCCTTTCCGCGGGGTGAAATTATGCAAACCGAAACAGCCGTTAGAGCCGGTTTACGCCAGCCGCTTCTTCAGCGTGCTCGGTGAAAGCATCACCCAAAGCGCGCTGGTGCAGTATATGAAGCTGCAGTGGCAGGGCTGGCAATAATCAGTCTTTAATATCCAGCGTTAAATGGGCCAGACGGCGCGGCGTCAGTGATTTATCGCGCCACTGGCTCAAACGGAAAGCCCACAACAGCACCTGATAACCCAACTTAACGCTGCAGATATTGCGCACCATCCGTTTGAACATACCCGACACGAATACTTCAGCAATCATGCGCTGGCGGATTTTTTCGTCCGGCTCTTTACGTATGCAATGACAAACGCATAGCGCTTCGTAAATCACCTGTTGTTTGAACTCCGGATAAATGGGGATGCGTCCAGCGTAGTCGTGATTCATCTTATCCAACAGACGGGTAATTTTGATGTAGTGGCGTTGATACGCGAGGTTTTTCAGTCCGGTACGCGGCTGACGGCTGACGGATGCGCCGTGCAGGAAGTATTTATACAGTGGAACTTCCGTGTAGCGTGCGCGTTTCGCATTAAACATAAACTCCGTCGTCCAGATAATATCCTGGTGGTGCAGGCCGGACAGGAAGGTCAATCCTGCATCGCGGATGGTTTGATGGCGGTAAACGCCCATCCAGACAACGTGTCGCCAACGACGACTGGCTAACGCTTTGCGTAACCAGTCTGGTCCGGTCATCACGCCGGTAGTACGAATACGATCGGTAGGAATAGACGGCCAGGTTTTTCCCGTCTCGGCAATACACCAGTCGGCGTTGCACTGCGCAACATCCAGATTGTCCTGCAGCGCCATAGTCATCAGCGTTTCATACATTTCCGGATAGGCAATATCATCGCCGTCAACGTACGCAATGTACTCGCCCCTGGCCACTTTCATGCCGGTATTGCGCGCTGCGGATACCCCACCATTGCGCTGGTGCAGCAGGTGTACGTGCGGGTAACGATCCACATAAGACTGAGCCAGCTCCGCAGAGTTATCCGTAGAGCCATCGTTGACAATGATGATCTCGAGATTCTTCCAGGTTTGCGCAATCAGCGAATCCATACACGCAATGAACGGTTCACCCGTGTTGTAAAGCGGCATAATGACGCTCAGGAGACCGGGGGTATAGGTCATATCAAATCCTGCCAGACAGTAGAGTTATCGGCACTTTTTAGCATACTAAGCGGTAGATTTTCAGAAAAAAATATTAATTCTTTAGCGGAAAATGCGCCGGGTAGAAGGGTGCAAGCAAGCAAAAAAATCCCCGGATGGTAATGCTAATAAACATCCGGGGACAACACATAGAATCCACTTATAGATGGGGTTAATCCCAGCTCAGGATCACTTTCCCTGACTGGCCTGAACGCATCGCGTCAAAGCCCTGCTGGAATTCATCAATGGAGAATCGATGGGTGATGATTGGCGACAAATCCAGACCAGACTGAATCAGTGCAGCCATCTTGTACCAGGTTTCGAACATTTCACGGCCATAGATGCCTTTAATGAACAGCCCCTTAAAGATAACTTTGTTCCAGTCGATGGACATGTCTGACGGCGGAATACCCAACATGGCGATGCGTCCGCCGTGGTTCATGGTGTCCAGCATGGTGCGGAACGCTGGCGGTGCGCCGGACATTTCCAGACCCACGTCAAACCCTTCGGTCATTCCCAGTTCGTTCATCACGTCGTGCAGGCTTTCTTTGGAAACGTCGACTGCGCGAGTTACGCCCATCTTGCGCGCCAGCCCGAGACGGTACTCGTTAACGTCGGTAATAACGACATTGCGTGCGCCGACGTGTTTGGCCACAGCGGCCGCCATGATACCGATCGGGCCCGCGCCGGAAACCAGCACATCTTCACCAACCAGATCGAATGACAGCGCGGTGTGCACTGCGTTACCAAACGGGTCGAAAATAGACGCTAAATCATCAGAAATATTGTCCGGGATTTTGAATGCGTTAAAGGCAGGCAGTACCAGGTATTCTGCAAAACATCCCTGACGATTTACGCCCACGCCGATAGTATTGCGGCACAGATGAGTACGGCCGCCACGGCAGTTGCGGCAATGACCGCAGGTAATATGGCCTTCACCGGAAACGCGATCGCCAATTTTAAAGCCTTTAACTTCCTGACCGATGCCGATCACTTCGCCCACGTATTCGTGGCCGACGATCATCGGTACCGGGATAGTCTTTTGTGACCATTCATCCCAGTTATAAATATGGACATCGGTACCACAGATCGCCGTCTTGCGAATTTTAATCAACAGATCGTTATGTCCCACTTCCGGCTCAGGGGCATCTACCATCCAGATGCCTTCTTCTGCTTTCAGTTTCGATAATGCTTTCATGTTTTATCCTCAGGCAATTACGCCTAACTGTTTACCGATACGAATAAAGGCTTCAATTGCACGTTCGATTTGTTCGGTGCTATGCGCCGCAGACATTTGAGTACGGATACGCGCCTGGCCTTTTGGCACCACCGGGTAGAAGAAACCGGTAACGTAAATCCCTTCTTTCTGCAGTTCACGGGCAAAATTCTGTGCCACAACGGCATCGCCCAGCATGACCGGGATGATGGCGTGATCTGCGCCCGCCAGGGTGAAACCCGCGGCGGTCATTTTTTCACGGAACAGGCGTGCGTTGGCCCACAGCTTGTCGCGCAACGCGTCGCCGTCTGTCAGCATTTCCAGCACTTTGATGGAGGCAGAGACGATTGCCGGTGCCAGTGAGTTGGAGAACAAATAAGGACGTGAACGCTGGCGCAGCCACTCGACCACTTCCTTACGTGCGGCGGTGTAGCCGCCGGAAGCGCCGCCCAGGGCTTTGCCCAGCGTACCGGTGATAATGTCGACACGCCCCATCACCTCACAGTATTCATGGGTGCCGCGACCCTGTGCGCCGACAAATCCCACCGCATGGGAATCATCAACCATCACCAGCGCATTGTATTTATCCGCCAGATCGCACACGCCTTTCAGGTTGGCGATGACGCCGTCCATAGAGAACACGCCGTCAGTGGCGATCAGCACATGGCGAGCGCCCGCTTCACGCGCTTCTTTGAGACGCGCTTCCAGCTCCTGCATATCGTTATTGGCATAACGGAAACGCTTTGCTTTACACAGGCGAACGCCATCAATAATTGAGGCATGGTTCAGCGCATCGGAAATAATTGCGTCTTCCGCGCCCAGCAGCGTTTCAAAAAGCCCGCCATTGGCATCGAAACAAGAAGAATAGAGAATTGCGTCTTCCATGCCGAGGAACTCAGCCAGCTTCTGTTCCAGCTGTTTATGCGTATCCTGCGTGCCACAGATGAAACGCACCGAGGCCATCCCAAAACCGTGGCTGTCCATGCCCTGTTTGGCGGCGGCAATCAGTTCAGGATGATTGGCGAGACCCAGGTAGTTATTCGCGCAGAAGTTGATAACGTGGCTTCCGTCCGCGACGGTGATATCAGCTTGCTGGGCAGAAGTAATAATACGCTCTTCTTTATACAACCCTTCCGCACGTGCGGTCTCAAGGTCGTTATTCAACTGTTGGTAAAAATCCGCTCGCATTGCAATTCTCCAGACTGAGCATGTTTCGGCACATATTAACCCAAGCTCACAAGCTTATACGAGATGAAGTATCAGCGTTTCGATGCAAAGCACAAATTTACTCCAGGACATGCGATGCCTTGCGCAGAAACGTGTTTTCACGCGCTGTTAACCACTGAATATATGGGGTTAATGTGGTTCAGAATTGCTGCGTAACCTCTTGCGTACCCACATCATTTTCCATACCCACCACATCAGGTATGACGCACACTAATCGGGAGCAGAGCGGACGATCAGGAATGCTCTCATTTTGTGTCGTATCAGATACGTTGTTCTGATAAATAATTTGCGTTTTAAAAGGTTAAAGCAGACTGGGGCGACCGGGAACGGTGTCTGAACCAGAAGTGAAATTTTAAAGTTGCGCAGTACGTTAAAAATGCCGTGAAGAATAAAAAGGGCAAGTCGTCATAAAAACATTAACGATGAAAGAATTGTACTGGCCGACCTGGAAAACAAAGGCATTTATACAGCCCGAAATCTGGCGCTGAGCATTCATTGCGGGAAAGGGATATTATGTCTTAATGCTTCCGGTGGTGATGACGTGTCCGGCATCACCACCGGAAGCATTAGCACGCCGGTGGTGTTCTGTTAAGCCAGGCTTATCGTTGAGCCTCATCATACGTTGAAAATAAACGGCTATTTTCGTCTGATAAAAATCCGTAACGCCTGAAGCTTTGACTGGAACATGCTATTAGGGAAGCAACGAAACAGATCGAACCACTTTCCACGCCCTAAATAATTAAGCCTGAACAACGCCGGTTGCTTGTAGTAGCACATCACAAATATGCCCTGATCGTCATCGACAATATTATTGTTTAACGTTAACTTTTGGCTTTCAGTTACCAGCGGATAAAACTCTCGCCATTTTTCAGGTGTTCCCACAATAGCGCCGCCAATAATATAGACGTGATTACCGATCATAAAATCAAACGCCTGTTGCAGGGAGGAGACATTGAGCCCTTTCTGAATAGTAAAGAAATGCATCTTGTCTTTATCGAAAGGATGATCCCAGCATTTAATATTGCGCGTAACGGCTGGGGTACGACAATATCCAAAATCAATCCATGCCACTCTTGCCGTATTAACCAGGCCGGCATCGATAGCTTTATTAACGAAATAAGTTTTAAGGTTGCAAACTAATACATAGTCCGGCGACCAGTATTCGGGGTTTTTTAATTGATGTTCAGCTAACTTCTTTTTAAAATTAACATCTTGCTGAATTTTCTCAATGCGACTACGAATGTGTTTAAACTTCTTTTTAATATCAAGCGTAATCACCGTGGTCGGTTTTCCCTCACGAATCTTTTCGATCCGTTCTTTCAGATCGGGCGAGGTGAAAACAACCATATTATTTTCTAACGCAGCAAGACGCTTAAAGTAATCAAAATAAACGTCCGAAGAGCGCGCCAGTTTTTCCCGAAAACCCTTATTAGCCGTCCACTCCCCTCTACCAATATCAAAATATGCTGTTACAATGGTGGTAGATGATTTCATAAATTAACAGAGCCGTTTATTTAAAAGAAATATTATATCAAGGTTTACGTCTGTTGTACATAAAGTATGCTTGACAATACTCTTGCTATTTAAGCTGGCATTTAAAATATAAGAAATATAAACGCCCGACATAAACAATAGTGAGGCGTAAACGGTATTTAAACCATTCGCAATGGCGCCGTTCGCCGCGATGTAAATGGCTGAAGGGATGCTAATGTGATGGTATGATTACAGACATTCGTGTCTGAGATTGTCTCTGACTCCATAATTCGAAGGTTACAGTTATGATCATCGTTACTGGCGGCGCGGGTTTTATCGGCAGCAACATCGTTAAGGCCCTGAATGATAAAGGCATCACCGATATTCTGGTGGTGGACAACCTGAAGGATGGCACCAAGTTCGCAAACCTGGTGGATCTGGATATCGCTGATTATATGGATAAGGAAGATTTCCTGATCCAGATAATGGCGGGAGAAGAGTTCGGGGATATCGAGGCGATTTTCCATGAAGGCGCCTGCTCTTCCACCACCGAGTGGGATGGCAAGTATATGATGGATAACAACTATCAATACTCAAAAGAGCTGCTGCATTACTGCCTGGAGCGTGAAATTCCTTTCCTGTACGCCTCTTCCGCAGCCACCTACGGCGGTCGCACCTCGGATTTCAAAGAATCACGCGAATTTGAGAAGCCGCTGAACGTCTATGGCTACTCCAAGTTTTTGTTTGATGAGTATGTGCGTCAAATCCTGCCAGAAGCGAACTCACAAATTGTCGGGTTCCGTTATTTCAACGTCTATGGTCCGCGTGAAAACCACAAAGGCAGCATGGCAAGCGTCGCTTTCCATCTCAATACGCAATTGAATAACGGTGAAAAACCCAAGCTCTTTGAAGGCAGCGAGAATTTCAAACGCGATTTCGTGTATGTGGGCGATGTCGCCGCGGTGAACCTGTGGTTCATGGAGCACGGCGTATCCGGCATTTTTAACCTGGGTACGGGCCGTGCAGAGTCCTTCCAGGCCGTTGCCGATGCGACCCTGGCCTGGCATAAACAAGGCGAGATTGAATACATTCCGTTCCCGGAAAAACTCAAAGGCCGCTACCAGGCATTCACTCAGGCCGATCTCACTAACCTGCGTGCCGCTGGCTACGATAAGCCGTTCAAAACCGTTGCCGAAGGCGTAACAGAATATATGGCCTGGCTGAACCGCGACGCGTAAGAACTCCGCATGAAAATACTGGTGATTGGCCCGTCATGGGTGGGCGACATGATGATGTCGCAAAGTCTTTATCGCACGCTCAAGGCGCGCTATCCCCAGGCAGTCATCGACGTGATGGCGCCCGCGTGGTGCCGTCCGTTGCTGTCTCGTATGCCCGAAGTCAACGAAGCGATCCCGATGCCGCTTGGTCACGGTGCGCTGAAGCTGGGCGAACGACGTAAACTGGGCCTTAGCCTGCGTGATAAACGCTATGACCGCGCCTGGGTGCTGCCGAATTCGTTTAAATCCGCTCTTGTGCCTTTTTTCGCGGGTATACCGCATCGCACCGGCTGGCGTGGAGAAATGCGCTACGGGCTGCTTAATGACGTCCGCGTGTTAGATAAACAAGCCTGGCCGTTAATGGTGGAGCGCTATGTGGCGCTGGCGTATGACAAAGGTGTGATGCGTTCAGCGAAAGATCTGCCCCAACCGCTCCTGTGGCCACAACTTCAGGTGAGTGAAGGCGAGAAATCGCATACCTGCCGCGCATTTTCCCTCTCTTCTGAACGTCCGATGATTGGATTTTGTCCGGGTGCGGAATTCGGCCCGGCAAAACGCTGGCCGCATTATCATTATGCAGAGCTGGCAAAACAGCTTATCGACGAAGGCCATCAGATTGTGCTGTTTGGCTCCGCTAAAGATCATGAAGCCGGAAATGAAATACTGGCGGCGCTCAATACGGAACAACAGGCATGGTGCCGGAATCTGGCAGGCGAAACGCAGCTGGAACAGGCCGTTATCCTGCTTGCCGCGTGTAAAGCGGTGGTCACTAACGACTCGGGTCTGATGCACGTCGCCGCGGCATTAAACCGACCTCTGGTGGCGTTGTATGGCCCCAGCAGCCCGGACTTTACCCCGCCCCTGTCCCACAAAGCCCGCGTGATCCGCCTGATTACCGGTTATCACAAGGTGCGTAAAGGCGATGCGGCTGAAGGTTATCATCAGAGCCTGATCGACATCACGCCGCAACAGGTGCTTGATGAGCTCAATGCCCTGTTATTGCAAGAGGAAGCCTGACGGATGCGGGTTTTGATCGTCAAAACATCGTCTATGGGCGATGTGTTGCATACCCTGCCTGCGTTAACAGACGCGCAGCTAAACATTCCCGGCATTCGTTTTGACTGGGTGGTGGAGGAAGGTTTCGCGCAGATACCTTCCTGGCACCCGGCGGTTGATCGCGTCATTCCTGTGGCCATCCGTCGTTGGCGGAAAGCCTGGTTTTCCGCGCCGATTAAAGCCGAGCGTCATGCTTTTCGCGAGGCGGTCAGGGCCAGAGAATATGACGCGGTAATTGACGCTCAGGGCTTAGTAAAAAGCGCTGCGCTGGTAACACGCCTGGCGCACGGCATAAAGCACGGTATGGACTGGCAAACCGCGCGCGAACCGCTGGCCAGCCTGTTTTACCAGCGTCGTCACATTATCGCCAGGCAACAGCACGCGGTTGAACGTACCCGCGAACTGTTCGCCCTAAGTCTTGGCTACAGCAAGCCGACCACCCAGGGTGATTACGCCATCGCCCGTCATTTCCTGAACAATCTTAATGCTAACCCGGTTCCGTATGCAGTATTTTTGCATGCCACGACCCGTGATGATAAGCACTGGCCGGAAGCGAACTGGCGTGAGCTGATCACCTTACTGAGTCAGACGGGATTGCGTATTAAGTTGCCGTGGGGTGCGCCGCATGAGCAGGAACGGGCGAAGAGGCTGGCAGAAGGTTTTGATTATGTGGATGTTTTGCCGCGAATGAGTCTTGAAGAGATTGCCCGCGTACTTGCAGGCGCTCAATTCGTGGTTTCGGTTGATACCGGCCTGAGTCATCTTACCGCTGCGCTCGACCGGCCTAATATTACGTTGTACGGCCCAACGGATCCGGGGCTTATTGGTGGGTATGGGAAGAACCAGGTAGAATGCCGCTCTGTAAGTAAGGACCTTGCAGATTTGTCCGCTTCTACTGTTTTTGAGCAGTTAAATGTTGAAATTATAAATACTCATAAGTAGACACCGGAGAAAAGATGGGCCTGACATTGTTTTTTTCCAATGAGAAAAAAAACTGGACGCCAAACTGGAACAGAGCACTGGTGTTCTTGTTTATCGTGACTTATTTTTTAAATGATATAACACGCTATAAGCATTTACTGGTTATTTTGATGACCGTAACCACGCTGGTATATGTGTGTAAACAGCCACGGCACTATCTTCCCATTTTCAAAAACTTTCTCTTTGCGAGCATTGTTTTTCTGGCGGTGGCCGTTTTTATCTCGTTGATTCATACGCCCGATCTGAAGGCGAGCCTCAAAGAAGTCACCCGCTCAGTCGTTGAAAATGTCCTGATATGCACGCTCACCATTCCGGTGTTGTTAAGAAATGAAAGCAAACAATTTATTTGCCGGCTGGTATTTATCTCATTTCTTACCGCATTAAGTTTACGTTGCCTGTCAGAGCTGGTTTTGTATTACCAGGACTATCAGCAGGGCATTATGCCTTTCACAAATTACAACCACCGCGGTATTTCAGACGCTATGGTTTTTCTTTTCCCGGCGCTGCTGAATTTGTGGTTCATGAAAGAGCACAAATACCGTATTGCATTCGTCGTGTTGAGCGCGATCTATATCTTCCTGATCCTGGGTACGCTTTCACGCGGCGCATGGCTTTCTGTTCTGGTGGTCGGTCTGGTGTGGACTCTGATCTACAAACAGTGGAAATTACTCATAACGGGCGTCATCATCGGCGCAATCGCGTTGATGGCGATATTCACGCACAAAGATACCTCCGCTAATCTCACCACCAAACTCCAGCAAACTGACAGCTCTTACCGTTATACCAACGGCACCCAGGGCAGCGCTTTTGACCTGATTCTTGAAAATCCGGTAAAAGGCTATGGCTTTGGTAACGTTGCTTATAAAGATGTGTATAACAAGCGCGTGGTAGATTATCCGAACTGGACTTTCCGCGAATCGATAGGCCCGCATAACCTTGCGCTGTTTGTCTGGTTCGGCGCTGGCATATTAGGGCTCGCTGGCCTGCTAATGGTGTATGCCGCTATCGCAAAAGAGTGCGCATCGAGTGCGTTTAAAGAGAACTACGCCTCTCCTTATAATGCGCACATGTTGATCCTGCTTTCGTTTGTCGGCTACTTTATTGTTCGCGGCAATGTCGAGCAAATTGAGCTCGATTTATTAGGCATTTACGCCGGCTTCCTGATTGCGATGCGCAATAAGTCATAGCGCTAAAGCAATAAAAAAGGCTACCTCGCGTAGCCTTTTTTACTAATCAAACCAGCGGTGGAGGACTTCTTCAAATCTTTGGGTAACGCCTGTCCAGCTATAATGCGTATGAACATATTGCTGGCCTCGCCTGGCGACCTCATCCCGCGTCGCATTGTCCAAAACGGTTTCAATATCTTCTGCGATAGAGTCCGCCGTCATGGGCTCACGCAAGTGATAACCCGTCCCGTTTTCTTTAACGAACTCAACCATTCCTCCTCGCGTGCTCACCAGAACCGGCTTTGCGGCGCCCATCGCTTCGATGGCAACCATACAGAACGGCTCCTGAAACTGAGAAGGAATAACCACCAGATCAGCGAGTGGATACCAGGTATGCATTTTATCGGGCGGAATGCTTCCCATCAGTTTGCAGCGATCTCCCAGACGCGCCGCGATTTCCCTTACCTCACGCTGATAAGCGCCGTTGTCGCTTTTGCTTTCTTCGTTATAGTCGCCAATCACCACGAACCTGAGATCCTGATGCGTTTGGCTCAGCTTCTCAAAAGCGTGCATAAGGGGTAGAACGCCTTTATCCGGCACAATGCGTCCCGCATACAAAATCACTTTTTCATGGGGAGAGATGGCCAAATCGGCTTTGGTGACCGCCTGATAGGCTGACTGATAGGTATCCAAATCAATCCCATTAGGAACGATTTCAATGTCGGCATCCGGCAAAAACCCGCGATAATAATTTTGTAAAAACTGGCTGGGCACAATCATTTTTACATTCTGCTCAAGCCCTTTTGGCTCAAAAGCATTATGCATATGAATAGCCACTTTTAATTCCGGCGCATACTGGCGGATTTGACGGTACAGTTTCATGCTGTTGTGCACAACAATGACGCTGTTATCCGTGACTGGGAAATCTTTGGCAATCTTCAGGATACGTTTCGAATAAGGGGACGGATCCAGTCGCGTCCATTTCTGGAATATCCGCTTATAGATCCGGCTAAATCCTATCCGATAAATACTACAGCGATCATTAACCTGCGTAAAATCCGTATACCCCTCGTTTTTGATACATACGATGCGGTTAGGAATTGACGTTCGCTGTGCAACCTGGTACATCCAGGTTTCGACTGCAGCAGCACCGCGCGGAGGTATTGAATAAATAGGTGTAACAGTAAATATGATTTTATCAACCATATAAGATCAACCTTTCATAAGATTATATTTAATTGCGGAAACAATGCCGCTAATTATTTTATTTTGATAAAGCAAATGCTTGTATTTTTCACGGTATTCGTGCTTACGCGTGGCTGCCTGGTAAGGTATATTTTTCCAGGGTGATAACCGATAAACGCTGCGGAAATATTCCGCAGAGGGGTAAATTGCCCAGTCATGCCACGGCTTCGTCACACCCGTATAATGAATAAATACCGTATTATCATTAATGAAAGACTTATAATATTCTTTATCTTTATATTCGAACTCAGACTTCAAAGAATAGATTGCATTATATTCTCTCGGCAGAATTCTTGCGTGATGTAAGAACATAATGTTCAAAATATCCTGATCGGGATATTTTATATTGCGTACAACATTCTCATCCGCTAGCAGTTCAAAAAATCGCTCAGTCAGGTTCGACTGTAACCAGGCACGGAGATTAATATACATCACCCCGGAATTGAAATAATTCCCCTGGAACGCAGGATTGTTAAGACGCGCCGCGCTTTTACTTTGCATGGCGTCCACATCCACCACAACCGCGCCATATTCATGATCTTCAAACCTGAGGGCGGCCAGCGCCTGCAAAGAGCCTTTACAGGTAATGTCTGCATCAAGATACAGAAGACTGTCGAGTCTCTCTGAAAAGTAATCAAATGAGAGCAGACGATAATAAATAGAAACCGGCCAAATGTTGGTTTTAGGTAACGCGGATAACGGCTGGGCATCTATGTAGTAGATTTTGATGACAGTTTTATACTGCTCAGCCAGCTGCGTTAACAGCGCAATATACTCATCATCCAGATAGTCAGCAATAATATGGAAGGTAAATTCCATATCGTACTGCTTATTATTTTCAAGTATGGAGGCTATCGAAATAGCCGCACCAACCTGATAATTTTTATCGATACCCCAGGAGATATTAAACGTATCGCGATCGGCAAGCTTAACGTTGCGACTGTCCAGTACGATGATATCTTTAAACTGAGTTAATTGTTTAAAATCCAATGTCGATTACCTTTCACCATCACTAACTTTAACGTATTTATTTAGCTTGCAAATGCGCACTCGTTATTTGTTAACAAAATGCACATGCCGCGTTTTATCAATGGGTAATTTTTAATCTGTAATAATTGATGTAGTTTAAAAAGCCCTGCAGATAACGCTTTTGTTTATATTTATGTTTGGCGCTATAACGGTACTGATTACTGTTCCCGGGCTTCAGGAGATCGACGTTTCGCCAGGGCGACCGTGCTTTGGCCTCCAGAAAACTCTGTGAAACCGGATAAGCAGCCCATTCATGCCAGGGCTTTGTCGGGCCCACGTAATGAATAAATACGGTCTCGTCGTTAACCGGGTTTATCACGTCATCTTTCAATTCGTAATTGATACTAAACCGGGTATTAAACTTGCCGTCGATAAAATTCACTTTTCCGGCCAGCAACACATTCAGTACATCCTGATCGAGATGGGTGATCTTCTCAACCCATTCCGGTACCCGCAGCATATCGATCGCTTTTGCGGAGATATCGTTTTGGTTCCATTCATTGATATTAATGAGCAGGAACCCGGCATTGAAATAGCCGGAAACCAGTTGCGGCGTGGTCAGCACGTTCGCCCGGTTAGTCCACCAGTCGAGTCCCCTTTCCGCTACCACGGCGGCAATTTCATGTTCCGCGAATCGGTAATCGACGAGTTCCTGAATACTGCCCTTGCAGGCAATGTCGGCATCCAGGTACAGAAGTTTATCCACTTTATGGAAAAAGTAGTCGGCGATAACAAAACGGAAATAGGTCGCGTATGTCCAGTTTTTAGTGCTGGGAAGCGATTTCAGTTTGGCACAGTCAATGAGATAGATTTTTATACAGGTACGATATTGCGCCGCTAACTCTGAAAAACGGCGATGATCTTCTTCACTGAAGGTGTCAGTAAAAACATGAAATTCAAAACTTACTGTCGGGTTGCTTATTAATATAGAGGCAACAGAAACCCCACATCCGAAGAGGAAATTTTTATCAATACCGAATGCGATATTGAAGCGATTGCCTGACGCCTGTTCGTTGTGATCAAATTCAATAACTGAAAGGATGACATCGTTGTCGCTGAACTGTGACATGTTTAATTATTATCCGGTAGAGATGAATCGAGCGTGACGGTGAATACGGGAGCCGTTGGCTTGCGCTTACAATGATTTGCGCACAGTCCTTTCACGGATTTTATTCGCTTTGCTCGCTGCCTGTTGAATCAGGTCACGCTCCTGGCGAAGTATCGCTTTGAGCGGCAACTCAAAATAAATTTTCATAAAACGCCAGACATCACGCTGCGTGAGCCCAATATTCATTGACGAAAAATACAGGCCAATGAGGTCCTTATCACGCCAGCGACGGGGCACGCGGGCTCGTATCTGAGCACGATGCAGGTCGATAACGGATATTTTTAACATCTCTTCATTGCCCTCAAACGGAAGATGCAGCAGGAAATGGCAAATATAGCAGTCCCGATGATTGATTCCGCTTGCGTGCATTTTACGAACCATCGTTGCAACGCGTTTAATTATCATGCGCTTAACTTTGACGTCAGGCGGGTTGACCGCCCAGTCAGCGCAGTAATCTTCCAGGCTGATAGTAGGCGCCAGTTCTTCGGTAATGATAAAGGAGGTTCGGGTCAGCGGGTTTATCCCTTTTTCACCAAAACCAACGCCATACATGGTATCCACGCCGGACTCACTCAGACGATGAATGGCGTTCCACTCCCGATCCGCGCCCAGAACAGGCATGCGCAATGAAAGCAGGTTTTTAACGATCTCTTTCAGAGACGTGCCGCGATGCCATTTAAGGAAATAGTGTTTACCTGCCAGCTCAAAACGTATTGTGCGGCGGGTTTCAAGTTCTCTGAAGACTTCGCCCTGAAGGCGCTTCACTTCTTCAAACGCGTCTTTACCACGCCACAACGTCGCTAATGGCTCTTTCAGTTCAACCATTAAGGTCACCTGTAATAATGTCCGCCGCTCTGTCGGGCAGACTGTATAAATCCTGCGTATCCGCATAATGACGCGCATTATCCGCCCAGGCGGTACGTAATGAGGGCTGTGTCAGCGCCTTACGTAAGATGTCATTAAGCGCTTCCTGCCGGAAAGGCTCTTCAATTGCCATCCCGCAGTTCGCATTCACAATATGAGGCGCATAACCGCACACAGACGTGGTCAATACCGGTAACCCCGCGGTAATCGCTTCAAGCAATACAATGCCGGCGGCTTCCTGATAGGCGGGGTGCATCAGGATGTCGGCCGCGGCCATTAATTCAGCCACATCGTTACGCCCGGAGAAGAAATGGACATTGCCCCGCACACCAAGTTTTGTGGCCAGTGTTTCGAACTTCCCGGGTTTATCCTGACCGACAATAAACAACTGTGTATTCCGGCGCAGTGCTTCAGGCAATGCGGCGAGCGCGCGAACAGAGCGATCGACACCTTTGCGGGTAAAGTCAGAACCGACCTGCAGCAGAAGATATTGCTGGTCGTTGATACCATTTTTCTGCCGGTAAATGGCCCGACTGCCGGGAATTTGCTGACTGTATTTTCGATCCGGATAGATGCCCGGCGGAAGAATATGAAAGCGCTCGGCCTCAGTATGATAATGCTTCTGGAAATCGGCGATCTGCTTGTCAGTGAGCATTAATAATTGCGTGGCTTTACCCTGCTCGAAAGTGGCGCGCTCAAAGGCGGCGTAGTGGCGGTAGCGCGAAGTCAGGCGGTATAAGAACCCTTTTTCCTGCTCGACTTTCTCTGCATAGCAAACATCAGCGGCATAATACACATTCAGACCCGGCATTTTATTGAAGCCGACCACCCGATCGACCGGGTGCGTCTGTAAATGCGCCTGCACCCACGCGTAATACTCGGCGTTACGCCCATGATTCGTTCGGGATTTGACCGGGACAATAATCACGTTCAGGCCGTCAGGATAAGCGCCTTCCCAGGATTGCGTATAAACGCGAACCTCGTGACCCCGGGCGGCAACGGTCTGCGCAATGCGCATAAAGTCGCGCTGTAAACCGCCAAAGGGAAAGTATTTATACAAACAAAAGGCGACGATCATCAGGCCTTCCCCTCTGTTGAGGCCGCCTGCTGCTCTTGCAGCAAGGTATCAATGGCGGCGATAACGTCGCTTGCCGGGATCACGGAAAGGTACATTTCATTGCGGTCGCGCTGTTCACGCGCAGGCATGGGACGATAGTCTCCCGCCCAGAACTGAATCATGCGCTTTGACCATGGTCGCCAGAAATTGTGATCTGTTGCGCCGAAAAGGCAGATCAACCGGGTATCTACCGCCGCGGCAATGTGCCCAGGCGCAGAATCAACGCCAATGAACAGGTCGGCGTGATCGATTAATGCGCCTAACTCAGGAAACGATAATTTTCCGGCCAGCGCGGTCACGGGTGGGGTTTTGCATCCCCTGACAATCTCATCCACACAGGCGAGGTCCTCCGCGCCAGGACCTGAAGTCAGCACAACGTCATACCCGCGCGCATGCAGGGCATCAATCACCTGTGAAAACTTATCATTATTCCAGCACTTAAATATTTGCCGGGCCGTAGGTTGGATCACCACATAACGTGCCTGCACGCCCGCCTTGTCCAGTTCGGCCCGCACCCGTTCCCAGCTGGAGGGGGCATAGCTCATCGTGGTCCGCGCGACATACGATGTCAGCCCCAGCGGCGCAAGCACGGACAAATTGCTCTCGACAACATTCGCGCCTTCAAGCGGCGCCAGATGCGTAAAGCTATTGCGCCAAAAAGCGCTCTGGCGATGACTAAAATCCTGGGAAAGACGCACCCGGGCATTGAGCATCCGGACAATCAACGCAACCATCCATTGATCCGTCATATTGACAATCAAATCGTATTTATTCGCACGCAACGTTCTGATCAACGACAAAAAATTGACGACCTTCTGTGTCGCTTTCGCTTTTTTATTTTTAATACCGTAAAACGCGTTAATTTCCGGGTTCACGGACAAAATAGGAATCGTATCCTCGTACAGGAGCATATCGATTTCAGCGTCAGGATAATTCTGCTTTAACGTACTAATGACGGGGGTGGTAAGTAACATATCCCCGTGAAAGCGCATCTTTATGATCAGAATTCTTCGAAAGGGCTTTTCCACAAGCGACTCTTTTGTTGTGATTGTCCGGTAAAATACAGGAAAAAAGCACGCTACCGCCCCAGGCTCAACAGCTACCCGAAGACTGATATTGCACTCTCTTTTAGCGGGCTAGTGTACCATTTCTTTCACTTCAATCCGAAACGAATGCTCTGCGCTGAAAAGCAGAGATTTCATATTAATAATCATAGATATGGAACTAAAAATCCGCCTTTGCCGACGTGATTTTCCGTTTACTCTTAGTCGTAAAGGCCGGAAATATTAAAAAATTACGTAAAAATGCAAAAAACTGAGGATTACCTGGTGAAGTTACTGCATAAAAGGCTATTTCGGGTAAAAGCGGGAAAAGTAATGGCAAAGCCCTGGTTAAATACATAAAATCCCCAGCACATTCATAAGCCAGCTATCAAATATGCTTGAATTGCTTTACACCGCCCTTCTTTACCTTATCCAACCGTTAATCTGGATACGGCTTTGGGTGCGTGGTAGTAAGGCTCCGGCCTATCGTAAACGCTGGGGCGAACGCTACGGTTTTTATCGCCGACCTCTCAAACCTGGCGGGATCATGCTGCATTCTGTCTCAGTGGGTGAAACCCTGGCGGCAATTCCTCTTGTTCGCGCATTGCGTCATCGTTATCCGGATCTGCCAATTACGGTCACCACCATGACGCCGACCGGCTCAGAGCGGGTGCAGTCTGCTTTTGGCAGCGATGTTCAACACGTTTACCTTCCTTATGATTTACCCGATGCGCTTGGCCGTTTCCTGAAGCAAGTGGACCCAAAACTGGTGCTGATTATGGAAACCGAGCTCTGGCCAAATCTGATCGCCACGCTGCATAAAAAAGGCATTCCATTAGTCATCGCCAACGCGCGTCTTTCCGCCCGTTCTGCAGCCGGTTATGCAAAGCTTGGGAAATTTGTTAATCGCCTGCTGCGTCGTATTACCTTAATCGCAGCGCAAAACGAAGAAGACGGCGCTCGCTTCGTTTCACTGGGCGCCAGAAATAATCAGGTCATCGTAACCGGCAGCCTGAAATTCGATATTTCCGTCACGCCGCAGCTTGCGGCCAAAGCCGTTACATTGCGTCGTCAGTGGGCGCCGCACCGCCCGGTATGGATAGCCACCAGCACGCATGATGGCGAGGAAAGCATTATCATCGCGGCGCATCAGGCGCTTTTACAGCAATTCCCAAATTTGCTGTTGATTCTGGTACCGCGACATCCGGAACGTTTCCCGGATGCCATTAATTTGACGCGCAATGCCGGGCTCAGCTATACGACGCGTTCGTCGGGGGAAGTTCCTTCCGCCAGCACGCAGGTGGTTATTGGCGATACCATGGGCGAGCTCATGCTGTTGTATGGCATTGCCGATCTCGCCTTTGTTGGCGGTTCGCTGGTTGAACGTGGCGGCCATAACCCACTGGAAGCCGCCGCACACGCTATCCCAGTATTAATGGGACCGCACACCTTTAATTTCAAAGATATCTGTTCCCGCCTGGAACAGGCCAGCGGTCTGATTACGGTCACCGATGCCGCGTCGCTGACAAAAGAAGTTTCGTCTTTACTGACTGATGCCGACTATCGTAATTTCTATGGTCGTCATGCAGTAGAAGTGCTCTATCAAAACCAGGGCGCGCTCCAGCGTCTTCTGCAACTGCTGGAACCTTATCTGCCACCGAAAATGCATTGAGGGTTGTTATGCAAAAACGGGCGATTTATCCCGGGACGTTCGATCCCATCACCAATGGTCATATCGATATCATTACCCGCGCCGCCGGAATGTTCGATCGGCTTATTATCGCCATTGCCGCCAGCCCCACCAAAAAGCCGATGTTTACGCTTGAAGAACGCGTAGCGCTGGCAAAAGAAGCGACGGCGCATCTCACCAATATTGATGTGGTTGGATTCAGCGATTTAATGGCTAACTTTGCCCGGTCACAAAACGCCAATATTCTGGTGCGCGGTCTCCGGGCCGTGGCAGATTTTGAATATGAGATGCAGCTTGCGCACATGAACCGTCATCTCATGCCTGAGCTTGAAAGCGTATTTTTAATGCCTTCGAAAGAGTGGTCGTTTATTTCATCGACGCTGGTGAAAGAAGTGGCGCGCCACCATGGCGACGTGACCCACTTTTTGCCGGAGAAAGTGTGCCAGGCATTGCTGCAGAAATTAGCTGCCGGGCACTAATTACCTATTATTTCTGGCAACGTCGGCACCAGTATGTACGGCGTTGCCCGTGTTTACCGGCCTGAATCGGTGTGCCACAAACCCGACACGGCTCGCCTTCCCTTCCGTATACCTGCAACTGCTGGGCAAAGTATCCCGGCTTTCCGTCGCTTTGTAAAAAATCGCGCAGCGTGGTACCGCCCTGTTCTATAGAACGCAGCAACACGGCCTTGATGGCGGTCGCCAGTAATTCACACTCTTCTTTTGATAAGGACTGCGCGAGCTTATCGGGGTGGATCCCGGCGGCAAACAGGGATTCGCTGGCGTAAATATTACCCACGCCCACAACCAGTTTGTTATCCATCAGCCAGGGCTTGATAGCGACTTTTTTCCGGGCGCAGCGTTGATGTAAGTATTCGCCGTTGAATTCGTCGCTAAGCGGCTCAGGGCCCAGATGGGCTAAAACGTTATGCCCTTCCAGCGAAGCCGTCCAGAGCCATGCGCCAAAACGTCGTGGATCGGTATAGCGCAGCACTTTGCCATTGCTCATCACCAGGTCGACATGGTCGTGCTTTTCGGCAGGCATCTCGTGCGGTAATACACGCAGGCTTCCGGACATGCCGAGATGCACGATGATCCAGCCATCGGGCAGTTCAAGCAGCAAATACTTCGCGCGTCGCTGTACGCTGATAACAGGCTTATCGCTAAGCGCATGGATTTCATCAGATACCGGCCAGCGCAAACGACCGTTGCGCACGATGGCGTGAAGGATGGTTTCGCCAACCAGATGCGGTTCAATACCGCGACGGCTGGTCTCCACCTCAGGTAATTCAGGCATCGCTCCTCCTTTTCCTGGTGACAGAATGCAAAAAACCCGGCATAAGCCGGGTTTTTATACAAATCACTAAAATTATTTAATTTTAGCTTCTTTGTATACAACGTGCTGACGGACAACTGGATCGAACTTTTTCAGTTCCAGTTTTTCCGGCTTAGTACGTTTGTTCTTCGTAGTGGTATAGAAGTGACCAGTACCAGCAGAAGAAACCAGCTTGATTTTCTCACGAATACCTTTAGCCATGATTTATTTCCTCTAAGTACTTAGTACTTTTCGCCACGGGCACGCAGTTCAGACAGAACTGTATCAATGCCTTTTTTATCGATTACACGCATACCTTTAGCAGATACGCGCAGGGTGACAAAACGCTTCTCGCTCTCAACCCAGAAACGGTGAGAGTGCAGGTTCGGCAGGAAACGGCGTTTAGTCGCGTTCAGTGCGTGGGAACGGTTGTTACCGGTCACCGGACGCTTGCCAGTAACTTGGCAGACTCGGGACATGTCTATTCTCCAAAAATCAAATTAGCTCGAGCTTCGTATGGGGTATTGGCGCCTCGTCAGGCTTTACAGCCTGGTTATCGCAAGTTCTAAGGAACCTACAATTGCCAGGCCCAAATGCCAAACCCGAGATTCTCAAAGGTGGCGTAGTATACGCTGTGTAAGCCGGGTGCTCAAGTCCCGAACAGACAAAGATCCCATTGGATCGCCGAAACTTACCTAAATCCAGCCCCGTTCCGCAAACGAAACGTACTCTCCGCGCCCGATAACTAAATGATCAAGGACCCGAATATCCATGAAACCACAGCATTTTATGATGCGTTCGGTAATCGCTTTATCGGCCTGGCTGGGCTCGGAACGACCAGAAGGGTGATTATGCGCAAGGATCACCGCCGCAGCGTTGACTTTGATGGCTTCTCGTACAATTTCACGCGGATGCACTTCAACATGGCTTAACGTGCCGGAAAAGAGCCGACTATGTTTAATTACACGATGCTGATTATCCATAAAGATCACCATAAATACTTCGCGCTCTTCATCCGTTAACTGGCTTTGCAAAAATTCGCGCGTCATGTCCGGGCTGAGCAACGGTTTTTCCTCTTCAATCCATGATTCGGCGTAACGCCGCCCCAATTCAGCAATCGCGCGCAATTGGGTATAGGTTGCCACACCCACGCCGCCTATATGACGGAACTCCTCCATCGACGCGGATAACAGCCGTCTGATTGAACCAAAGTGGGTGGTAAGGTGCTCCGCCAATAGCATGACGGATAAGCCCTGCTTACCGGTCCGTAAAAAAATGGCTAACAACTCAATATCGGTTAACGATTTCGCGCCCGAGCGCAAGAGCTTTTCACGCGGGCCGTTCCATGGCTTTTTCTTTATTTTGCTCATCATCCCTCCCAGTCTTACGCAGCGATCATGGCATATTTTTACCCCTTCACGTCGCCCTAATGACGAGGATGCGCGATGCCTCGCAAACTGACGTTTGGTCGATAGTCCGCCATTTTCGGGAATGTGATAAAATAGCCGCTTTCCGATACGGCTACAGGAACATGTCATGATGGGTATCGCCGGTAAAAAAATCGTTCTCGGGGTGAGCGGCGGCATCGCGGCTTACAAAACACCTGAACTGGTGCGACGTCTGCGCGAACGCGGCGCAGACGTCCGGGTGGCAATGACAGAGGCGGCCAAAGCCTTTATTACTCCCCTGAGTTTACAGGCCGTGTCCGGATTCCCGGTTTCTGACAGCCTGCTCGATCCTGCCGCCGAAGCGGCAATGGGCCATATCGAACTCGGTAAATGGGCCGATCTGGTTATCCTGGCACCTGCGACGGCGGATTTAATTGCCCGGGTCGCGGCAGGTATGGCGAATGATTTGGTCACGACGATTTGCCTTGCGACGCCTGCGCCTGTCGCCGTGGTACCGGCGATGAACCAGCAGATGTATCGCAACGCTGCGACTCAACATAATCTCGACGTACTGGCCCAACGTGGCATGATGATTTGGGGCCCGGATAGCGGCAGCCAGGCCTGCGGCGACGTCGGCCCTGGTCGAATGCTCGACCCGTTAGTGCTGGTTGATATGGCGATAAAGCACTTCGCGCCTGTCAACGATCTGCAACATTTGAATATCATGATTACCGCCGGCCCGACCCGCGAACCGCTTGACCCGGTGCGCTACATTACCAATCACAGTTCCGGGAAAATGGGTTTTGCCATTGCCGCCGCTGCGGCTGAACGCGGCGCACATGTCACGCTGGTTAGCGGCCCGGTATCGTTACCAACACCTGCGGGAGTGCACCGCATTGATGTCACGACCGCACTTGAAATGGACGCCGCAGTTCAGGCTCAAGCCCAACATCAGCACATTTTTATTGGCTGCGCTGCCGTGGCTGACTATCGCGCCGCCACGATCGCTGACGAAAAAATCAAAAAGCAGGGTGACGAGCTTCTTATCAGGATGGTGAAAAATCCGGATATCGTAGCGGGGGTTGCCGCACTGAAAAACCAGCGACCTTTTGTCGTCGGGTTTGCCGCCGAAACAAATAATGTGGAAGAATATGCGCGGCAAAAACGCATCCGTAAAAACCTTGATTTGATTTGCGCCAATGATGTTTCGCAAAGCGGCCAGGGATTTAACAGCGACAGCAATGCCTTGCACCTTTTCTGGCAGGATGGCGAAATCACTTTACCGCTTGAGCGGAAAGCGCTACTTGGCCACCGTTTACTGGACGAGATAGTTACCCGTTATGATGAAAAAAATCGACGTTAAGATCCTTGACCCGCGCGTGGGCAAACAATTCCCTTTGCCGACGTATGCCACTGCCGGCTCCGCAGGATTGGATCTACGCGCCTGCCTCGACGACGCCGTTGAACTGGCTCCGGGTGCAACCACGCTTCTCCCGACCGGCCTGGCAATCCATATTGCCGACCCGTCCCTGGCGGCAGTGATCCTGCCGCGTTCCGGGCTGGGCCATAAGCACGGTGTAGTTTTAGGTAATCTGGTAGGGTTAATTGATTCCGATTATCAGGGTCAATTGATGGTCTCCGTCTGGAACCGTGGTCAGGATAGCTTTACCATCGAGCCGGGCGAACGTATCGCGCAGATGGTTTTTGTTCCTGTCGTTCAGGCAGAATTTAATGTAGTGGAAGATTTTGACGCCACCCTCCGTGGTGAAGGCGGCTTCGGCCATTCCGGGCGTAGTTAATACGCCCTATCGTCACGCGTCCCATTAATAACAATCAACGCCGCAGGCTTTTGCTTGCGGTGAGAATGTGGATGCTCGCCTGACAATTGCGTTTTTTCAGGGGTATTTTGAATCATGGCAGAAAAACAAACCGCGAAACGGAATCGTCGCGAAGAAATACTTCAATCTCTGGCACAAATGCTTGAATCCAGCGATGGGAGTCAGCGCATTACCACAGCAAAACTGGCTGCCTCGGTTGGGGTTTCGGAAGCCGCGTTATATCGCCATTTCCCCAGCAAAACGCGGATGTTCGACAGTCTTATTGAGTTTATTGAAGACAGCCTGATTACGCGGATTAACCTGATCCTGAAAGACGAAAAAGATACCACCGCCCGTCTTCGTCTTATCGTAATGCTGATTCTGGCATTCGGCGAAAAAAACCCAGGGTTGACCCGTATTCTCACGGGCCACGCGTTGATGTTTGAACAGGACCGACTGCAAGGCCGCATTAATCAACTGTTCGAGCGTATCGAAGCGCAGATGAGGCAGGTATTGCGCGAGCGTAAGATGCGTGAAGGCGAAGGTTACGAAAACGATGAGACATTGCTGGCTGGTCAGTTGCTGGCTTTTTGCGAAGGCATGCTATCGCGCTATGTCCGTAGCGAATTCCGCTATAGCCCCACTGCGGATTTTGACGCACGCTGGCCGCTTGTGGCTTCGCAACTTCAGTGAAAAAGGGCCGGTTAACCGGCCCTTTTTTATGACTACCCTTAAATTCCGTACTCTTCGCGATACGCCTGCACCGCCGCCAGATGATCGGCCATCTCGGGGCGCTCTTCCAGATAGGCAATCAGGTCTTTCAGCGTAATGATAGAAATCACCTGGCAACCGTAATCACGCTCCACTTCCTGAATCGCAGAAATATCCGCCCGTCCACGCTCCTGGCGATCGAGAGAAATTAATACGCCCGCCAGCGTTGCGCCATGAGCCTGAATAATTTCCATGGATTCACGGATTGCAGTACCTGCGGTAATCACATCATCAACTAACATGATGCGACCTTCCAGGGGGCTACCCACCAGCGTTCCGCCTTCGCCATGATCTTTGGCTTCTTTACGGTTGAAGCAATACGGCACATCACGGTCATGATGTTCGGCAAGCGCGACGGCGGTGGTAGTGGCAATCGGGATACCTTTATACGCCGGACCAAACAGCAAATCGAAATCAATGCCTGAATCCACCAGCGCCTCAGCATAAAAACGCCCTAACAACGCGAGGTCCCGGCCAGTATTAAACAGCCCTGCATTGAAGAAATAAGGACTTTTACGACCAGACTTCAGCGTAAACTCGCCGAACTTCAGTACCTGCTTGTTGAGCGCAAATTCAATAAACTGGCGTTGATACGGTTTCATGGATTTGCTCCTTCTAAGGCTTTTAAATGATTTGTACAAATAAATGGCATAAAAAAGGCGACTCACTGGTCGCCTGATAATTAATTTTCTAACGCCGCCTTCTGCGACGCGACAATCGATTCGATTCCCCCACGGGCTAACGCCAGCAGTTCGAGAAGCTCTTCATGCGTAAAGGGCTCGCCTTCCGCGGTACCCTGGACTTCAATAATGCGGCCATCTTCAGTCATCACGACATTCATATCGGTTTCAGCGGCGGAGTCTTCCACGTATTCCAGATCGCATACTGCTTCGCCAGCGACAATACCCACAGAGACCGCAGCAACCATGCCTTTCAGCGGATTACTTTTGAGTTTGCCGTTCGCCACCAGGGCATTCAGCGCATCGGCCAGGGCCACACAGGCGCCGGTAATAGATGCTGTACGCGTGCCGCCATCGGCCTGAATCACATCGCAATCCAGCGTGATGGTAAATTCGCCCAGCGCTTTGAGATCGACGGCAGCGCGTAATGAACGGGCAATAAGCCGCTGAATTTCAAGCGTTCTTCCGCCTTGTTTCCCTTTAGCCGCTTCGCGTGCGTTACGGGTATGGGTGGCGCGCGGAAGCATACCGTATTCCGCTGTGATCCATCCTTGTCCCTGGCCTTTCAAAAAGCGCGGCACGCCTTCTTCAATTGAGGCCGTGCAAAGGACTTTAGTGTCGCCAAACTCGACCAGCACGGAACCTTCAGCGTGTTTAGTATAATGACGTGTCAGAGTGACAGGGCGCACCTGATTGGCGCTACGACCAGCTGGACGCATGGGTTTTCTCCGGCTAAGAACGAATGTGGCTGCGCATTATACGGACTTCAGACGCTTATTCCTATCCTGCCAGGCCCTGGGTGGCTATAATCCCTTCATCATTCTCTTCAAACGGGTACATCTATGATCCGCAGCATGACCGCCTACGCCCGGCGTGAAATCAAGGGTGAATGGGGCAGCGCCGCCTGGGAATTGCGCTCCGTTAACCAGCGCTATCTGGAAACTTACATTCGTCTGCCGGAACAGTTCCGTAGCCTTGAACCCGTCGTTCGCGAGCGCATTCGCAATCGTCTGACCCGCGGAAAAATCGAATGCAATCTGCGTTATGAACCCGATTCCAGCGCACAGGGTGAACTGATCCTCAACGAGAAACTGGCTAAACAGCTGGTCGCCGCAGCGAACTGGGTAAAAATGCAAAGCGATGAAGGCGAAATCAACCCGGTTGATATTCTGCGCTGGCCTGGCGTGATGGCCGCTCAGGAACAGGATCTGGACGCGATTGCCGCAGAGATTCTGGCAACCCTGGACGCCACGCTGGATGATTTTATTATCGCCCGTGAAACGGAAGGTCAGGCGTTAAAAGCGCTGATTGAACAACGCCTTGAAGGCGTGAGTACCGAAGTGAAAAACGTGCGCGCGCATATGCCTGAAATTATGCAGTGGCAGCGCGATAAGCTGGTTTCCAAACTCGAAGACGCGCAGGTTCAGCTGGAAAATAACCGACTCGAACAAGAGCTGGTATTGCTGGCGCAGCGCGTTGACGTGGCTGAAGAACTCGATCGTCTGGAAGCGCATGTTAAAGAAACCTACAACATTCTGAAGAAAAAAGAGGCCGTTGGTCGTCGCCTCGACTTCATGATGCAAGAGTTTAACCGCGAGTCGAATACGCTGGCATCCAAATCGATTAATGCGGATGTCACGAACTCCGCCATCGAATTAAAAGTGCTGATCGAACAGATGCGCGAACAGATCCAGAATATCGAATAACTTACATGTGAAACATGTCAAAGCCTGCGCTATGCAGGCTTTTTTATTTATTTAAAGCCGACATCCACCGCACCAGTTCATGGATGCGCGTACTGTGGGAGCCTTTAAATAACACGACATCCCCTTCCTGAAGCGTATTAAGCAGCAGGGGCTTTAAAGCCAGATGCGAGGCGACGAACTCCCCTTTACGTGCGTTATCTATCTGCTGCCAGCATTCTGCATAAGCTTCGCCAGCCAGATAGACGCGATCGATTTGCGAACGGTTAATCAGCGCCGCCATCTCCGTGTGATAGCGCTGCGTATCGCGCCCCAGTTCGGCCATTTCACCCAGAACGGCAATTCGTCGTCCCGCAGGCTGCGTTTCACTTAACCTTTCCAGCGCCGCCGCCATCGAACCGGGATTCGCATTGTAAGCATCGTCAAGCACGGTAATGCGCTGTCCGTTGAGCAAAATCGAGGATTCCTCCCCTCTTCCTGCCAGCGCCTGAAAAAGCGCAAGCTTTTCTGTGGCGGGCGCAAGCGGGAGACCCAGCGCAGCGACAGTGGCAAGTACGGCCAGACTATTGATAGCCATATGTTTACCGCCTGCACCAGGAACATAACTCAATGTCTGCCCTTGCGCGTTTACGGTCACGCGATGCGTATCGGCTTCATATTTAAGGAGCTGGAAATCACAGCCGCTGCTCTCGCCATAGGTCAAAATCGTCAACTGACGTTTTTCAGCCGCTTCGCGCACCGTTTCCCATTCCAGCATATCGCGGTTAAGCACAGCGATACTTCCTGGCGTCATCCCGGAAAAGATGGCGCTTTTCGTTACCGCAATATCGCGGAGCGTATCTTTTTCCCCTAAATGCGCTGGTTGAATATTGGTGAAAACCGCGATATGCGGGCGCGCCATACGGGCGCTTATTCCCATTCGCCCGATAGCCATTTCCAGCACGGCAAAAGGCGCATCCCAGGGCACAGAGGCAAGATTCCATGCAACGCCACGCGGAAGGTTGGCATTAAAGGCACTTTTACAAACGGTGCCCCAGGCAGAAAGCGCTCCGGCAAGCATCGCGACACAGGTCGTTTTCCCGGCGCTTCCGGTGACGCCAATCACTTTTCCTGCCATCTGATTCCGTGCATAACGCCCTAAACTCAACACAGCTTCAGTACCGTCGGAAATTTTAAGTACCGGAACCTGCGGGTTGGTTAACTCCTCCGGCGCAGTGGTAATAAGGCATGCTGGCTGTTGTAACATTGTATGGACTGCCGCTTCCGGCATGCCGCATGTATCCTTCTCTGTACGCACGACCGCCATGTTTGCGGGCTGCATTGCCGGCGCGTAAATCGATAATCCTGTGGCGCGCCAGTCTTGCGGCGGAGCCTGGAGCCATTCGCCCCCCGTCGCCAGCTCAACGTCTTTTGCCGTCCAGAATCCGTTCGCGTCTGCACTCCCGCCGCTGCGGCTATTTTTAGCCACGCTGTTGTTATTATCATCCATTGCGCTGCGTTAACCTGTTGCCTGAGAAAAATAGATAAAAGCGAAATACGGCGACCCTCTGGTACCCAGCATCCGGGTCGGCTGCAACGCGAGAATACAGGAAGATTGTCTCCCATAGTCACAGGCTAAAATGTAGTGGTTTAGTTTTCCTAATCCCAAAGCTATTGTTTATAAGCCCCAACACTTAAGCCATACGAACTTTAATAGTCAGTGCCTTTAGTTTTTTTAATCCGAAAGCAGCGCCTTAGAAAATCTCAATCGTGATGTAACGCACAAAACGCTACCCTTGCGCGCTCATATCAGGGGGAACCATGCTGCTTCATATTCTTTATTTAATTGGCATAACCGCAGAGGCCATGACTGGCGCGCTGGCGGCTGGCCGTCGCCGTATGGATACGTTTGGCGTAATTATTATTGCAACAGCCACTGCGCTTGGCGGAGGTTCGGTGAGAGATATCCTGCTTGGTCACTACCCTCTGGGCTGGGTAAAAAACCCTGAGTACGTCATTATCGTCGCCACTGCGGCGGTGCTGACAACGTTTGTAGCGCCAGCCATGCCTTACCTCCGACGTCTTTTTTTGGTGCTTGATGCGCTTGGCCTGATTGTGTTTTCCATCATCGGGGCACAGGTGGCCCTTGATATGGGTGAAGGGCCGGTTATCGCCTCCATTGCCGCCGTCGTCACAGGCGTGTTTGGCGGAGTGCTGCGCGATATGTTTTGTAAACGCATCCCCCTGGTTTTTCAAAAAGAGCTGTATGCGGGCATCTCCTTCGCCGCCGCTATCCTCTATATTGCCCTGCAACACTACGTGTCAAATCACGATATCGTGGTAATCGGCACCTTGTTGTTCGGTTTTACTGCGCGGCTGCTGGCACTGCGGTTTAAGCTCGGTTTGCCTGTGTTTACCTATTCTCACGCTGAACACTAAACCCGGAAATACCCATACTCCCCAGCCAGCTTGCCAGCATGGAGACCTGCGGGTGGCGCGTAAACTGCACCAGCTTACGCGCACGCTCCGGTCCCACGCCTGATAATTGCCGCCAGTTGAGTTCATCGCGATCAACTACCGTACGCCACTCTTTATCCGGCAGCCGGTTCAGCGCCGCATTTGGCAAAGGCAACCCAAGCGATTTTAGCCAAAGCCGTAAGGGCTGCTGCCGTGCCAGATTGAAACGATGCCACATTTCAAGCGCTCGCCCCGGAGAAAAACCGGGCGCATTCTGCAACTGCTGTTGGTTTAAGCCAAGCCAAGAATAAATATGCTCGAAACGAAACGTATCATGAAGCTGCTGCCAGCCAGCACGGTTTAAACCTGACATGGCTAACACCGAGGGCGAGCTCATCCAGGCCAACCGCGAAAAAAATTGTTCATGGCAATCCGGTGAGTAATAGAAGCAACTTAATGTATTGAAGCGCGGCTCAGGCGGTTGCGGTTTGACGCGCTCTATACCGCGCCAAACCACACTCATAATTTTAGGAATGCCTCGCCCGGCGAGGCTGACAAGGACATGATCGCCAGGCGCAATATCCCACGCCTGCCACCGGCGTACCGAGCCAATATTCACACGCTTAATCTCTTTATCATCGATTTTTACCGGTGCGAGCAGCGCCACCGCAGAAAGCTTACCGCTACGACCTACGCTAAAGTGAATATCCCTGACTTCCGTCGTCTGCGCTTCAGGCTCATATTTCCAGGCAACAGCCCAGTCACCCTGGCCGGGCTGCCAGCTTCGCGCTGCTGACTCTTCCACTTGCCGTATCACCACGCCATCAGTCACAAACGGTAATGGGCTCTTAAACCACTGCGCCCGCCAGTGTTCTACTTCTTCTACAGACGTAACCGGTTTTGACCATTGCTGGACTAAGGGGAACCCGCCTTCTGCCAGCAGCCGCAGCCGCTCCGGAAAAGATGTCGGCCCACCGGGCCATGCCCAAATGAAAATATCCAGCTCGTTAAGTATGGAAGTGGCATCCCGCCGTAGCATAGCGCCTGCCACTTTGGCGCGTGCGTTAATACCTCCCGACCGTTGCTGAACATGAGCGGGCTGACGGAGAAAAATCTCGCCCTGCAGGACGCTGTCGGCAAGGATCCCCTGTGTGGTTTTCGGGATGGCGGGAATCGCCCTGGCCTTGTCGAACCATGAGTGCCCCTTAATCCCATCACCACGACTTATCGCCTGCACCAGTTCGCCCTTGCTGTACACCAGCGTAACGGCGACGCCGTCAACTTTAGGCTGCACCCACAGCCCGCCGCCACGCACCGCCATCCAGTTTTGCAGCGTCTGTTTATCAGGCATTTTTCGCACCCCGGTATGTGCGACGGGATGCGGAATAGTGCCGCTTTTTGCCACGATGGGCTTGTGCGGCGGCGCGCTCGCTGAAAAACAGCGCTCCCACTGCAGCAGCGTGGCGCGTAGCGTGTCGTACGTTTCATCGCTTACCCGGCTTTCTCCGTGTTCCCAGTAAGCGTCGTCCCACTTTTCTATCTGCCGCGCCAGCGCGTTTATCTCTTGCTGCGCGCGTTCCATTGGCCATGCCGGGCATTCGCTATGGGCAGCCGCCGAAAACAACATCAGTAACAGTGTTAATGTGCATCCCTTCATAACGCCTCCCTGAATCATGGCGCAGAAATAGCGCACCTGAAGAGAGGCGTCATCTTCGCGTTTTACGCGTTGCGAGACCTCTTCCGGAGATTTCTCACCGGTGATGAAAACGACTCAGGAAAGTGCGAGAAGTCGCGCGAAATGCAACAAAACCGGGTAAAAGTGTGACGGGGGCTACGTCATAACGCATCGGCGTGTATAATAAGCCCGTATACACTCTTCATTTGCATACCGAATCGTTAAGACACCCATGGCTCAAGGCACGCTTTATATTGTTTCCGCCCCCAGCGGCGCGGGGAAATCCAGCCTTATTCAGGCTTTATTGAAAACGCAACCGTTATACGACACGCAAGTTTCTGTTTCACACACCACCCGCAAGCCGCGTCCAGGTGAAGTGCATGGCGAACACTACTTTTTTGTGGACCATGAAGAATTCAGAAATATGATTGCCCGTGACGCTTTTCTGGAGCATGCCGAGGTATTCGGGAATTATTACGGCACGTCCCGTGAAACCATTGAGCAGGTATTAGCGACAGGCGTGAATGTGTTTCTGGACATCGACTGGCAGGGCGCACAGCAAATCCGGCAGAAAATGCCGCAGGCACGCAGTATTTTTATTTTGCCGCCGTCAAAAGATGAGCTGGACAGACGCCTGCGCGGCCGTGGCCAGGATAGCGAAGAAGTTATTGCAAAACGTATGGCTCAGGCAGTTGCGGAAATGAGCCATTATGCTGAATATGATTATTTAATCATTAACGACGATTTCGATGCGGCGCTTACGGATTTAAAAACCATTCTGCGCGCCGAACGCCTGCGTATGAGCCGCCAGAAGCAGCGACATGACGCTTTAATCACCAAACTATTGGCAGACTGAAGATAGTTTCAGTATCATGCCCAGTCATTTCTTCATCTGTGGAGCTTTTTATATATGGCACGCGTAACTGTTCAGGACGCTGTAGAGAAAATTGGTAACCGTTTTGACCTGGTGCTTGTCGCTGCGCGTCGCGCTCGTCAGATGCAGGTTGGCGGTAAAGATCCGCTGGTTCCGGAAGAAAACGATAAAACGACCGTTATTGCGCTGCGCGAAATCGAAGAAGGCCTGATCACCAATCAGATCCTTGATGTTCGCGATCGTCAGGAGCAGCAAGAGCAGGAAGCCGCCGAACTGCAGGCCGTTACCGCTATTGCTGAAGGCCGTCGTTAATTAACCTGTCGGGTCGCCCTTGTATCTGTTTGAAAGCCTGAATCAACTGATTCAACACTATCTGCCGCCAGACCAAATTAAACGTCTGCAGCAGGCATACCTTGTTGCGCGTGATGCCCACGAGGGTCAAACACGTTCAAGTGGTGAACCCTACATCACTCATCCCGTTGCGGTGGCTTGTATTCTGGCCGAGATGAAACTCGACTATGAAACGTTAATGGCCGCGCTTCTGCATGATGTAATTGAAGATACCCCTGCCACCTACCAGGACATGGAGCAGCTGTTTGGGAAAAGCGTTGCTGAACTGGTTGAAGGGGTATCGAAGCTTGATAAGCTGAAGTTTCGCGATAAGAAAGAGGCGCAGGCCGAAAACTTTCGCAAGATGATTATGGCGATGGTGCAGGATATCCGCGTCATTCTCATCAAACTTGCTGACCGCACCCATAATATGCGCACGCTGGGCTCCTTACGTCCGGATAAACGTCGCCGCATCGCTCGTGAAACACTGGAAATTTATAGCCCGCTGGCCCACCGTCTCGGTATTCACCATCTGAAAACCGAACTGGAAGAGCTGGGTTTTGAAGCGCTCTACCCGAACCGTTATCGCGTGATTAAAGAAGTGGTGAAAGCCGCGCGCGGCAACCGTAAGGAGATGATCCAGAAAATTCTCGCCGAGATTGACGGGCGTTTGCAGGAAGCAGGCATTCCGTGTCGCGTAAGCGGTCGCGAAAAGCATCTGTATTCCATTTACTGCAAAATGGTGCTGAAAGAGCAGCGTTTCCATTCGATTATGGACATCTATGCGTTTCGCGTGATCGTTCAGGATATGGATACCTGTTATCGCGTCCTGGGCCAGATGCACAGTTTGTACAAACCCCGTCCGGGCCGCGTTAAAGATTACATCGCTATCCCCAAAGCGAACGGCTACCAGTCGCTGCATACATCAATGATTGGTCCGCATGGCGTACCGGTTGAAGTGCAAATACGCACCGAAGACATGGATCAGATGGCGGAAATGGGGGTTGCGGCGCACTGGGCTTACAAAGAGCACGGTGAAAGCAGCACCACCGCGCAAATCCGCGCCCAGCGCTGGATGCAAAGCTTACTTGAGCTTCAACAAAGCGCGGGCAGCTCATTTGAATTTATCGAGAGCGTGAAATCCGATCTGTTCCCGGATGAGATTTACGTTTTCACCCCGGAAGGACGTATTGTCGAACTGCCTGCTGGCGCGACGCCGGTGGATTTCGCCTATGCGGTGCATACCGATATCGGTCATGCCTGCGTTGGCGCCCGCGTCGATCGTCAGCCTTATCCACTGTCGCAACCGCTCTCCAGTGGACAAACCGTCGAGATTATTACCGCGCCGGGCGCACGTCCTAATGCAGCCTGGCTGAACTTCGTCGTCAGTTCGAAAGCGCGCGCGAAAATTCGCCAGATGCTGAAAAACCTCAAGCGTGACGACTCGGTAAGCCTTGGTCGCCGCCTGCTGAATCATGCATTAGGCGGAAGCCGCAAACTGGCAGAGATCCCGCCTGAACATATTCAGCGTGAACTTGAGCGCATGAAACTGGCGACCCTTGACGATCTGCTGGCTGAAATTGGCCTTGGTAATGCAATGAGCGTGGTGGTCGCCAAAAACCTGTTACAGGGCGAAGCGTCATCCGCTCCGCATCCGGCGACAAGCGGCCACAGTACGCTGCCTATCAAAGGCGCGGACGGCGTGCTTATTACCTTCGCGAAATGCTGTCGCCCCATCCCTGGCGACCCGATTGTCGCTCACGTCAGCCCAGGTAAAGGTCTGGTTATCCATCACGAGTCTTGCCGTAATATCCGTGGCTACCAGAAAGAGCCTGAGAAATTTATGGCAGTTGAGTGGGATAAAGAGATCGAACAGGAATTTATCACCGAAATTAAGGTCGATATGTTCAATCACCAGGGCGCACTGGCCAATCTCACTGCCGCCATTAACACGGCAGGTTCAAATATTCAGAGTTTGAACACGGAAGAGAAAGACGGGCGCGTCTATAGCGCGTTTATTCGTTTGACGGCACGCGATCGCGTCCAGCTGGCGAATATCATGCGTAAAATTCGCGTCATGCCGGATGTGATAAAAGTCACCCGTAACCGAAACTAACTTTATGAATCCACAGCGTTATGCGCGTATCCGCGAGATGCTCGCCAGGCGCCAGCCTGACCTGACTGTCTGCATGGAGCAGGTCCATAAGCCTCATAACGTTTCCGCGATTATTCGTACCGCCGACGCAGTCGGCGTGCACGAAGTCCATGCGGTCTGGCCGGGTAGCCGAATGAGCACGATGGCTTCTTCTGCTGCTGGCAGCAACAGCTGGGTGGAAGTCAAAACCCATCGCACTATTCAGGATGCCGTAGGCGAATTAAAAGGCCGCGGTATGCAAATCCTCGCGACCCACCTTTCTGATAAAGCCGTCGATTTCCGTGAGATCGACTATACCCGGCCTACCTGTATTCTGATGGGCCAGGAAAAAACAGGCATTACGCAGCAAGCGCTGGCCCTGGCAGACCAGGACATCATCATTCCGATGATCGGGATGGTGCAATCTTTGAACGTCTCGGTCGCCAGCGCATTGATCCTCTATGAAGCACAGCGCCAGCGCCAGAACGCCGGAATGTATCAGCGTGAAAACAGTACGCTCGCTGATGAAGAGCAACAACGCCTGCTGTTTGAAGGCGGTTATCCGGTGCTGGCGAAAGTCGCTAAACGCAAGGGGTTGCCTTATCCGCGCGTAAACGAGTACGGGGAAATCGAAGCCGATGCCACGTGGTGGGCAACGATGCAGGCCGGGAATGAACCTGGCCGGAAACGCTGCGCGACAGAAGGTCACAAGTAATGAAAGGCCGCTTGCTCGACGCCGTGCCGCTTAGCGCTCTGACGGGCGTAGGGGCAAGCCAAAGCAGCAAGCTGGCGAAGATTGGCTTGCATACCGTGCAGGACCTGCTGCTTCATCTCCCCCTGCGTTACGAAGATCGCACGCAACTTTATCCCATCGGCGAGCTGTTGCCGGGCGTTTACGCCACGGTTGAAGGCGAAGTGCTGAACAGCTCTATCACGTTTGGCGGGCGTCGCATGATGACCTGCCAGATAAGCGACGGCACCGGCATCCTGACGATGCGCTTTTTCAACTTTAACGCCGCCATGAAAAACAGACTGGCAACCGGGCGACGCGTGCTGGCTTATGGTGAGGCGAAGCGCGGAAAATATGGCGCGGAGATGATTCACCCGGAATACCGCATCCAGGGTGATCAGAGCGCCCCAGCCGTGCAGGAAACGCTGACGCCGGTTTATCCCACGACTGAAGGGGTGAAACAGGCCACACTCCGTAAACTTACCGATCAGGCGCTCGAATTGCTCGAGACCTGCGCCATTGCCGAACTTCTGCCGCCAGAGCTTGCGCAGGGCATGATGAGCCTGCCGGAAGCGTTGCGTACGCTGCATCGTCCACCGCCATCCATGCAACTTGTCGATCTTGAAAGCGGCAAGCACCCTGCTCAACATCGATTAATCCTGGAAGAGCTGTTGGCTCATAACCTGAGCATGCTGGCATTGCGGGCCGGGGCCCAGCGCTATCACGCACAGCCGCTGACCGCCAACGATACGCTCAAAGAGACATTACTCGCCGCCCTGCCTTTCCGCCCAACCGGTGCGCAAAATCGCGTGGTGGCGGAAATCGAACAGGATATGGGGCAGGATTTCCCCATGATGCGCCTGGTACAAGGCGATGTTGGGTCCGGTAAAACGCTGGTCGCGGCGCTTGCCGCTTTACGTGCCATTGCGAATGGCAAACAGGTTGCCCTTATGGCACCGACCGAGCTGCTTGCCGAACAGCATGCCACTAATTTTACCGCCTGGTTTGAACCGTTGGGGATCCGGGTCGGCTGGCTTGCCGGTAAGCAAAAAGGCAAAGCGCGCATCGCGCAGCAGGACGCCATTGCCAGCGGGCAGGTACAGATGGTGGTCGGCACCCATGCTATTTTCCAGGAACATGTGCAGTTTAATGGCCTGGCGTTGGTGATTATCGATGAACAGCATCGCTTTGGCGTTCATCAACGGCTGGCGCTGTGGGAAAAAGGTCAACAGCAGGGTTTTCATCCCCATCAGTTGATTATGACCGCCACACCCATCCCGCGTACGCTGGCGATGACGGCCTATGCCGATCTGGATACGTCAGTCATTGATGAGCTTCCCCCAGGGCGTACGCCGGTGACTACCGTGGCGATTGCCGACACACGACGCAATGAAATTATTGAACGGGTGCGTAACGCCTGTATCAGTGAAGGACGTCAGGCTTATTGGGTATGCACGCTGATTGAAGAGTCCGATTTGCTTGAGGCGCAAGCTGCACAAGCGACGTGGGAAGAGCTGAGTGTGGCGCTTCCGGAACTGAAGATTGGGCTGGTGCATGGCCGAATGAAGCCGCAGGAAAAACAGAGCGTCATGCAGGCATTTAAGCAGGGCGAACTGCATCTGCTGGTCGCGACCACGGTCATTGAAGTAGGCGTTGACGTGCCCAACGCCAGTTTGATGATTATCGAAAATCCGGAACGTCTCGGGCTGGCACAGCTTCATCAACTTCGTGGCCGGGTTGGACGAGGCGCGGTGGCATCGCATTGCGTCCTGCTGTACAAATCGCCGCTCTCTAAAACCGCGCAACTGCGGTTGCAGGTTCTGCGCGACAGCAATGATGGCTTTGTCATTGCACAAAAGGATCTGGAAATTCGCGGTCCCGGGGAGTTACTGGGCACACGTCAAACCGGCAATGCGGAATTTAAAGTCGCTGATCTCATGCGCGATCAGGCGCTTATTCCTGAAGTGCAGCGCATCGCGCGCCATATTCACGACCGATACCCCGGGCAGACTGCGGCACTGATTGAGCGATGGATGCCTGAGACAGAACGCTATTCTAATGCCTGATTTCTCTGCGGTCAGACGCGCCGCGTCATGTCAGGCATAAATAAAGAATGGGTGCAGTAAATAAGCAATATTTGGTGAAAGATAAAAAATTATACGGCAGCATTTTTTGGATAAAAATACTGAAAGAAAAATGCATCTCAGAAAGAAATGACAAAACCTTCCCCCTCGACGACGCAAATAATAAAATATTACTATTGTATATATTTATAAATAAGATCACGCATGCTTATATAAAAAAGAGAAACATCCATAATATGGATGCTTTAAAGCCGTTATTAATAAAAGGAGATTATCATTGGTTGCCTTTTTACGCAAAATTAATGCATTTTATTTCTTAATGGCGCGATAATTTCTTAGAATAAGAAGAAAGCACCAAATGTTTAAATTAAATCTGTGATTTCGATTGTGTACAAATGGAATAAAAACTTCCGCCCCTTCCTTGCGATCATTTCCCCTCACATTTATCATCCGCTTAATCTCAGGATAGGAATGTCATCGATAAAGTAACCGGAGCGACCGTCAGGCTCGCGACCCCGGTTTACTGAACGGTGAATAACGCTTATTCCTGAACCTATTGATCGAGAGAATAAAATGTTTATGAAAAAGACAGCGCTGTTTGTTGCAACGGCATACTCCTTATTTTTTTCTGGCGCGTTCGCAGCTAATGATTTATCAGCTGACTTAACTATTTCAGGTTATCTAAACACTGTCTCTGATTGTAAGCCCTTAATAAGTCAGGCTGTAGCGGATTTAGGCCAAAAGGCGATGAAAGATTTGCCCTATATTGGGCAATCGTCAAACGCAAGCGTGCTTGAGACCGCTTATTTTGTCGATCTGTCCGGTAAAGAATGCGCTAATACAAAAATAGGTCTTAAATTCCTCGGCGATGCCGATGATGAAACGGGTCAGGCCCTGCAAAATACGCTTAATGGCGACGATGCCGCAAAAGGGATCGCCGTAAATATCTACGACGGTCAGGGTTCAATCATTACGCCGAATGTCAGTGTAAATAGCGTAAATGAAGAGGTTTACCATGGCCATTTCCCGTTTCATTTGAGTATGGCAAAAAGTGCTGCTGAAAATGTGGCAGCCGGTAACGTGCAGGCCAGCCTGACGGTAGAAATGGTCCGATTATAATATTTATCGGCCCGACAGCGTTTAGCTTAATTTACCGGGCTGATTAATTACGCTCTAATTAATGGACTAATAGAATGAAAAAACTATTGCTGACGGCGCTTTTGCCTGTCGCATTCTGGTCTGGCATGGTTAATAGCGCGCTTACGCTGAATGCCGATCGCATTGTTTACAATGAAAAAGATGGTGATGCATCGATTACCGTTCATAGTGACGAAAGTCGTGCTTATCTTATTCAGACATGGCTTGATTCCGGAGACAGCACCGCAAAAGTCCATCTTCCTTTTGTTGTGACGCCGCCGCTTTTCCGGCTTGCGCCCAAGAGCGATAACGTTATCCGTGTGATGTACCTGGGTAATGGATTACCCACAGATAAAGAAACGCTGCTGTGGCTGGATGTTAAAGGCGTGCCTGGCCTGAACGATGAGGAGTCGCAGGTTCAAAACCGCATGGTGCTGGCTATTAACAACCGCATTAAATTTTTCTTCCGACCAGCAGGCTTAAAAGGCGATGCGGGAGAGGCGATTAAAAATGCGCACTGGACGCACGCCGGAAATACAGTAACCGTAGAGAATAACTCGCCTTTTAATCTGGTATTAAGCAAGATCGATATTGATAAAGAGTTAATAAAAGTTTCTGTTATTGATAACAATACGGTGATTCCTCCCTTTGGTAAAAAAAGTTACACCCTGAAGCACACGCCGCAAAGCGGTGCTGAGGTTCAATGGGAAGCAATTAATGATTTTGGAGGCACGACAAAAACATATTCTCAGCATCTTGACTAGCGAGTTGAGATGTAATGCATGGCGCAAAGTTTAAAATTATCGCCTCTCTAGTGAGCTCTGCGATTATCTGCCGCAGTGCTCTTGCCGGCGAATATTTTGATCCAGGGTTACTACAGGCAGTAAATGGTCAGGACGCTATCACGGATACTTCCCTGATAAGCCAGGGTTATCAACCTCCAGGGACGTATCGGGTTCATATTGATGTTAATGGCAATGCGGTAATGGTCAGCAGCGTAAGGTTTGAGTTAGATAAAGAGAAGCGGCTTATTCCCTGCCTCTCATTTAACGCCTATAAAAAGCTGGGTGTGGATATGAGCAAGTTAGATACTAACGCGAAAGATAATGAACTGACGAATGCCTGTGCGCCTGCTGAAGAGCAGGTGCCCGGCATAAAGGTTGATTTTGATTTTGCACAGTTAAAACTGGATATAAATATTCCGCAGACTGTATTGCTTGATGAGTCAGTGATGGGTGTGCCCGAAGAAGAGTGGGATGATGGCATTCCTGCTTTAATTAACACGTATCAGTTATCAGGACAACACTATATAACCCGCAGTCAAAGCACTGAGGATGCCGCATTCGCTAATTTAACCAACGGCATTAATATTGGCCGCTGGCGCTTTCGGAATAATTCCACCCTCAGTAAAGACGAGGGCTGGAAGAATATTTCTAATTATGTTGAAACGGCGGTGCACTCATTAAAAGGCGAGCTGACGCTGGGTGATGCCAGTACGCCTGGAGATATCTTTGATAGCCTGCAATTACGCGGCATCCAGCTGTCGTCTGATACCGATATGTTGCCCGATCAAATGGATGGCTTCGCCCCAACGATTCGCGGTATTGCCAAAAGCAATGCCCAGGTTACCGTACGCGACCATGGCAGCATCATTTATCAGCGTTCCGTGCCGCCCGGCCCTTTTGTGATTAACAGTCTTTCTTCTGTATCCGATGGCGGCAAGCTTGACGTAACGATTAAAGAAGCGGATGGCTCAGAAACCCATACGACCGTTGCCTATTCAAGCGTGCCGCAACTGCTGCGGGCCAAGCAAGTGAAATACAGTCTGGTGATCGGGCATTACATAACCACGGGGTCCAGTGACGGTGAAGATGATCCAAGGCTGGTACAGGCAACGCTCGCATGGGGCCTTCCGTTAAATACCACGTTGTACGGTGGCGCCCAGTATCACCAACGTTTTAAAGCCGCCAATGTGGGCATTGGTTTCGATTTGAAGCGTTTTGGCGGTATTGCTGTCGATATGACGAAAAGTGAAAGCCAACACCGCAATCAGAAGATTTCAGACGGGAAGATGGTGCGTATGACCTATCGCAACACGCTGGCTGACGGAGATACCCAAATCCGGCTGGATAACCGTTATTACTATCACGATTACTACGCCTTCCAGGACTGGGCAGACAGCGGCGCGCAAACGCCGGGGGAACGGAAACGCCGGGAATACAATTTATCGCTGAATCAGAACATCAGCGACGAACACAGCTTATATGCAACGCTGTCACGGACTGAAAACGGGGACCGCAGCGTTTCCCGTTCCTGGCAACTGGGATGGAGCGCTTCGTTTCGTTTTTTCAGCCTTTCAATGGCATTCAGTATGTCGCGCGAAAGCGATGCGCCGGAGTGGGATAAACAGCTTTCACTGACCCTCTCCGCACCGTTCAGCGAGGCCTATCCTGAACTGCAGCCGACCGCTAACTATACGGCGACCAGCAGCCTGCAGGGGGATATGACTAACCAGCTCGGTCTGTCAGGCCGTTTTGGCGACAACGAGGATCTCAACTGGAACGCGCAGTTTACTGAAGCGTCACAACATAAGCAGAGCGATACCCAGACTGCGTCAATGGGCGTGGATTATCAGGGCCGTTACGGCGATGCCAGCGTGACTTACAACGCTGACAGAAATAATTATCTGTCCTGGAATGCCTCCGGCAGCGTGATTGCGCATCGTCATGGTATTACCGCCGGGCGTTATACCAATAACAGCATGGCGTTAATCGCAGCCCCAGGCGCGGCCGATCTGCCGCTCAACAGCGGCCAGCACGTCATGACTGACAGCCGAGGTTACGCGCTGATGCCGGATGTTCAGGCTTACCGCCGCAACCAGCTGGAAATTGACACACACAACGCGGATAAGACGCTCGATTTCGTGAGTACCTCTGCGGAAGTGGTTCCCACAAAAGATGCCGTCGTGCTGGCTGAATTTAAACCGATCTCCGGGCGTAAGGCGGTGGCGACGGTAGCGTATAACGGAAAGAATCCGCCTTTTGGCGCGCGCGTGAAAATCGAAGGGCAGGATGATGCCTTTTATCTGGGTGATGGCGGCCAGGTGTACCTGAATGCCGCGCCGGATAGCGGCGTACTGGTTATTTCCTGGGGCGATCATCAAAGCTGTAAGGCGCCATTTACCTTACCGCCTAAAGGCAAAGCACCGATTGTGCTGGTGACGACGGAGTGTCACTGATGAAACGCAGCGCACGTCACTGTCTTTCCGCCGTCGTTGCAGCGGCCCTGATGGCCGGGATGACGCATACCGCCCGAGCGGATGAGTGCAAACTGAATACCGCAGGCGATCGCGTGAATCTGAACGTGCCGGTTGCAGTGCAGTTGCCGCTGAATACCAGCAGTGCGGCCAGCGGTACGGTGTTATATAAAAAAGAGGCGCCGCTCTCTTTGCTTTCGGGCGTGCACAGAAATATCAACCTGCAGTGCCTTGAAGCAATACGTAAAAGACTGGTTGGCCGTATCCCGGGCACGCAGAGTGGAAAGAATATCTATGCCACCACCGTCAACGGTTTAGGGGTCAGAATAACGGCCATTTATGCTAAACCTGGCGGCGGAAAAAAAGAGTGGGTGTTCCCGTTTAACGCGTCAGGTATCGACCTCAGTGATAAAACGGTCAGCACCGATGATATCTCTCTGAGGCTGGAGATTATTAAAACCGGCGCGGTTACGCCTTCAGGCAATATGGATTTCCGCATCCCATCGTTGCTGACGCTGGCGGACAATTCGCTGGTTGTCAGCCTGACGATGAGAATTATTGCCGCACGGGCCCATTGCGCCATTCAAATTGCCAGTCCGCAGATTACGTTGCCGCCTATCGATGCCGGTAAACTGGCGCAAAGCGGCAAAGAGACGACCTATCCGGTTAACGTCAATTTGAATTGTATTAATACACAAAAGGCGAGTATTAACTTTGAAGGTGTTACGGATGTAACAACTAAAACCATATTTAAAAATGTTGCAGAAGAGAATGCGGCACAGGGTGTTGGAATAGAGATGCTTTATAACGGTAGCGTAATGGCACCTGATGAAGCGGTAAATATTCTGTTACCTGCACAGCAGAATACTTTCCCTTTACCGCTGTCATTACGCTATGCAAAAACTCAAGCCAAAATTACTGGCGGCCAGGTTAAAACGCAAATAACAATGCGTATTAATTATTTATAAAAAGAAATACGGAAGCAGCATTTTCTCAGCTGAGTGAATATGCTTCGCTTATTTTTTACATTTATGGAAATATAAAAGGATATTTATTATGAAAAAGACACTGATTGGTTTTGCTGTTTCCGCTCTTTTTGCAATGGGCTCCGCACAGGCTGCTGGTAACGACACATCCGCTACGCTGAATATTACCGGCACCGTTACTGCGCCGTCAGCGTCTTGCGCTGTTCAGCTGGGCGCAACTACTGTGAATCTGGAAGACGATATCACTAACCTGGTGAACCAGAATCAAACCGCGACCCATGCTAATGAAGTTGCCGTTAGCGTCGTTGGTGAAGGCTGTGCAAACCTGGTTGAAGAAAACCACATCGCTTATAAATTTGTTGGTGCGACTGATAATGCTGCCGGTACCGCACTGGCAAACAGCGATGTCACCGCTGGTGCAGCCACTGGCGTGGGTATTGGTATTTTTGATGAAGCTAACGCACCGGTGAAAATCAACAGCGATACTCTGCTGGCTTCCCAGGCAGACAAATTCAAACTGCAGATGGTTAAACTGGACGGACAAACGCCTGTCGCGGGTAGCGTGCTCGGCTCTCTGACTGTGCAGATCGAACGCATGTAATTCCGAAGCCCATCACAGGATGGGCTTTTTATTCATTGAATTGAAATAACGGTGGCTGCAATTGCAGGCATCGTTATTCGGTTATTCAACACCAGGATTTATTGCTGGTATTGAGATAAATAATCCATAAGGACATGCAATGAAAAAAGCGTTATTTTGCGTCGCAGCGTCGACCTTTTTAATGCTGGGTGCGGCACACGCCTCTACTGACTCTAACGATATTAGTGCGAACCTGACCGTGAAAGGCAATCTTCATGAGACCCCGCAAATCGCTGGTTGTACGATCACGCTTGATAAAGGAAGCGTCGCCTTAAACAGCAACCTGGCGGATATGCCGTCGCAGGGTGATAAAGCCGTGAATGCATCATCCGTTAATCTGGTGATCAGATCGCTTGCACCGACGGTGGCACCTTATGATGCCTGCACACAGGAGCTTACTGACGGTCACATTGCGTTTAAAGTCACCGGCGTCGGTGACAGCGTGGAAAATACCGTCCTCGCTAACACACAAGTGACCGGCGGTGCACAAGGCGTAGGCGTCGGTATTTACGATACCGAAGGCGAGTCCGTTCCGTTAAATAGCGTTGTGAATCTTCTCGATTCGGGCGGTGAAGCCGGTATTGGCGAAATCAGCGTAGGCCTGGTAAAGCTGAAAAATCAGACACCAACCGCTGGTCTGGTCGCCGCCGCGCTCACGATTGAAGTCGCTCATATTTAATAATAAATCCTCAGCGTTATTAAGCATCACAGTTACAGGCATCAACGCTTAATAAATTAAAAGGAATATACAATGAAGAAAATTATTGGCAGCCTGGCTGCCGCTATCTCGTTAGTTTCAGGAATGGCCTGCGCTGACACACAGCCAGCTGACACAGGTGCAATAATGCAAGTTCACGGGCTGCTCTCCGCTCAGCCTGCAAAAATGAATTGCAATATTTCATTATCAGAAAGCAGTGTCGCCCTTACCGCCGATAAAAATATCCCGCAGCAAGGCGATAAACTCGCTACGCAGCAAATTAAACAGGTTGGTGTGATTGTCTCTGCACAACCAGGCGATCAATGCTCGCAACGCCTCGCACAGGACCAGCTCGCCCTGAGATTAACCGGTATTGGTGACAGTGTAGAAAATACCGTTCTTGCCAATACATTAGCCAATGGTGCCGTTAACGTTGGTGTCGGTATTTATTCGCCGCAAGGGGAACCTATTCCTCTGAATAGTTCGATTCCCGTCCAGGCGACTAATCAGGGCACGATGGGCAGTGCCGGAATCGGCCTGGCGTTAGTGAAGTTGAAAAACAAATCGACGAACGGGGGCCAGGTTCAGAGCCAACTCACGATTGAAGCCATTCGTTTGTAATCTCCATCCCCATAAGGCGCTCTTTCAGGGCGCTTTTTTACACATAAGAGGTCACTACTATGAAACGAGTTATATCTGGCATTGCAATGACAACCTGTATGTTTCTGAGTGCAGCACACGCCACGCCTTTAGTATCTGACAGCAGCAGTTCACTCACGGTACAGGGAAGTTTAAAAGACAACGCAGGTGCATCGGGATGCGCGGTATCCCTGTCGAGAAACAGCGTGGAAGATATAAAACGTGCTGATGATATTCCGGTCCAGGGCGAAGATGCCCGGATAATTACCAGCGTAAAATTATCTGTAAATCCTATTAACCCGAGTTTATCCCCTATTGATTCCTGTTCCCGTGAAATTATAGACGGCAAGGTGGGGCTCAAGCTTACCGGGCCTGCGGATACCGTAGAAGGCACTGCGCTGGCTAATACATTAACCGGTGACAATGCGGCAAGCGGTGTTGGCTTTGGAATATTTACGCTTCAGGGGAAATCTATTCCATTGAACAGCGTGGTTAACATAGCCACCGACGTTAATAGCGGAGCCGCTGTTATTGGTGTTGCCATGGTTAAGCTGAAAGGCCAAACCGTCACTGAAGGTAACGCACAGAGTAATTTAACGGTAGAAGTCGCCCATTTGTAATTCCTTACATTAATTTAAATTTATTCAGCACAAGATATATGAAGTCAGGAAGGTGTATGAAAAATAAATTAATTACAACGCTTTGTTATGGAATATTTGCAGCAGCATTTACCCATAGCGCACTGGCGGCAACCGATATATCAGCGAATTTACACATTAGCGGTTCGGTTACCGATTCACAAAACGAAGGCTGCCACGTCGATTTTGGGGACGTCACCAGCGTCACCCTTGATGGGCGTACTGACAAATTAGTGCCGGAAGATGTTTATAACAGCGCCCAGGCGCATCCGGTATTAATTCATGTTCAGGGCGACAGCACGACGGGCGAATGCGCTAAACGCATTCAGGAAAGTAAAATCGCGTTGAAGTTCACCGGCATGCCTGATTCCGGAAATGGCCAGACGCTCGGTAATACGCTTACTGACGATGATGCCGCCCGGGGTATTGGGGTAGAACTTTTCCATAACAATAAAGTGGTGCCGGTTAACAGCCAGCTTCCGCTGAGCAGTACCGGCAGCACCGGTAATATGGAAATCGATCTGCAACTGGTGAAGCTGGATGGACAAACAACGGCAGGCGGTAAAATACAAAATAGCCTCACCTTAGAGGTCGCTCAGCTATAACCCAGGCGTGCTTAACCGGCGCTTATTTATTACTGAAAAGAGTGCTTTTTAATGTATCGCTCCTGAGGAGGAAACATGAAAAAGAGCATGAAGTACATTGCCTGTTGCGGTTCAGTTACGCCTGGCAATATTCAAAGCAGTCTTTGTGTTGAAATCATTAATGTTTGAAACGGACTGCGCCATTGCAATCGACATATATTTATACGAGTAGACAGACATGTTAAACAAACGGCTTTTTGCTGTAAGCGCTTGCGCGCTTTTTCTGACGTGCGCGGCTCACGCGGCAACGTCAAATGACTCTTCGGCAACATTGTCTGTTAAAGGACAGTTGATGACGCCTGAAGTCTATAACAGCTGTGTTGTTTCACTGCCAACCGCCAGTGCTGTTGATCTGAATGCGGATGGTGGAAGTCTTGCCGGTCAGGGAGATAACGCCACCAACGCAGCGCCGGTCACCATTTCGGTAGACGGCAAGGCGAACGCCAATCAGTGTGAGCAGCAAATGGATCAAGGCCGCCTGGCTATCAAATTTGTGGGTATCCCGGACAGTACAGACGGTACTGTGCTGGCGAATAACTACAAAGGCGAAGACGCGGCAACCGGCGTTGGCGTCGGCATTTTCGATCAGAATGGCAAACCGCTCAGTCTGGCCGATCTGCTGCCGCTGGACGCCGGGGAAGACAGCGCCTCAATCACGATTGGCCTCCAGCCCGTCGAGCTGAAGGGGCAAACCGCGACGACCGGTAAGATCCAGAGCAGCGTCACTATCGAAGTTGTACATATGTAATCCCTACAGCCCATCGCAAGATGGGCTTTTTTGCAATGGCCCGGCTTTATTTTTTTCTTAATTCAATAACATAAGGAAAGATAATGAAACATCTGTTTGTTAAGCCCGGTATGATGGCTTTACTGCTGTCAACATTATCGGGTGCGTCAGCCTGGGCGGCGGACACGTCGGCGACGCTTAATATCACCGGCCACATCGCCCCCGCCGCAGGGCAGTGCAAACTCTATTTAAGTGAGAACACAATTAGTCTCGATGCCGATCTGGCATTAATGGACACGCAGGACACGCAGACTGCGGCTAACCCTCACCGTATCCATCTGCGGGTCGATGGTGATGCCGACTGCGAAAAAGCGAAAAACGACGGCAAAATCGAATTTCGTTTTTACAGCGATGCCGACACCAGTCGCGGTAACGCCATCAGAAATACCGCCGAGGGCGAAGGCGCAGCGCCAGGCGTGGCGATTGGACTATATGACAACAACGATAAGTTAATGACGGTTAACCAGAGCAGCCTGCCAGCGACGGAACCGCCGCAAACCATCGGTCTGCAAATCGTGAAGTTGATGGACGGCACACCTGGTGCAGGGTCAGTCCAGGGAACCTTAACCATTGAAATGAATAAAATCTAACTTCGCTGCCCACCCACGGTGGGCACGTTGCGAGGGCGCAATTCGTTTTCTGACGGCCCTTTTATCACCCACATCTCGTGTTTTCCAGTTAGCCGGCACCGCCTCCTCACCGCTATTAAATAATCACCGCCTGAATAGCAAACGTTTGCTTTTAGCAACCAGTCAGATAAAATCTCCGCTTTTCCATCAGGGGAATGCTGTCGATGTCCGTTAACGCCGTTGAGTCTGAAAATACGCAACCGATTGCCCAGTCGCGAAACAGCGAACTGATTTATCGTCTTGAAGACAGGCCGCCACTGCCGCAAACGCTGTTTGCCGCCGGCCAGCATTTGCTGGCGATGTTTGTCGCGGTGATCACGCCTGCGTTGCTGATTTGCCAGGCGCTCGGTTTACCCGCCCAGGATACACAGCACATCATTAGCATGTCGCTGTTCGCCTCCGGCGTGGCATCGCTTATTCAAATCAAAACCTGGGGTCCGGTGGGCTCTGGCCTGTTGTCCATCCAGGGCACCAGCTTTAACTTCGTTTCCCCCCTGATAATGGGCGGCCTGGCACTGAAAAATGGCGGCGCGGATATCCCCACCATGATGGCGGCGCTGTTTGGCACCCTGATGCTGGCAAGCTGCACGGAAATGCTGCTTTCCCGCGTTCTACATCTGGCGCGCCGTATCATTACGCCGCTGGTGTCCGGCGTTGTGGTGATGATTATCGGGCTGTCGTTAATCCAGGTGGGATTAACCTCTATCGGCGGCGGCTATGCCGCAATGAGCGATAAAACCTTCGGCGCGCCGATGAACCTGTTCCTGGCAGGCGTTGTGCTGGCGGTGATTATTGTGTTGAACCGCCAGCGTAACCCCTATTTGCGCGTCGCCTCGCTGGTTATTGCGATGGCTGTCGGTTATGTCGTGGCGTGGGCGCTGGACATGCTGCCGAATAACACCGCGCCGACAAACGACGCGCTGATTATGGTCCCAACCCCGCTTTATTACGGTCTGAGCATCGACTGGAATCTGCTGATCCCTTTAATGCTGATTTTCATGGTGACCTCGCTGGAAACCATTGGCGATATCACCGCCACGTCTGATGTTTCCGAACAACCAGTTTCCGGCCCGCTGTATATGAAGCGCCTGAAAGGCGGTGTTCTGGCGAATGGCCTGAACTCCTTTGTCTCGGCGGTATTCAATACCTTCCCGAACTCCTGCTTCGGCCAGAACAACGGCGTGATCCAGTTGACCGGCGTCGCCAGCCGCTACGTTGGCTTTGTGGTCGCCATGATGCTGATCGCGCTTGGCCTGTTCCCGGCAGTCAGTGGTTTTGTGCAGCATATTCCGGAACCCGTGCTGGGCGGCGCCACTATCGTGATGTTCGGCACCATTGCGGCATCCGGCGTGCGTATTGTCTCTCGCGAGCCGTTGAACCGCCGCGCCATTATGATTATCGCGCTGTCGCTCGCGGTGGGCATGGGCGTTTCCCAGCAGCCGTTGATCCTGCAGTTTGCCCCTGACTGGCTGAAAAACCTGCTCTCTTCCGGCATCGCCGCAGGCGGAATTACCGCCATCATCCTGAATTTAATTTTCCCGCCAGAAAAAGCGTAATCGCCAGCGGCGAGGGTGTTCCCACCCTCGTCGCTTCACCTTTCGCTCTCCCCGCCTTGAGCAATTGCGTTAAATCGTGCATAACTCCATCACTGGGTATTCATCGGATGGAAGACAATGAAATTTCTTGGAAAGCTCATCGTTGCGCTGCTTGTCGCCGTTCTGGTCGTCATTATTGGGCTGTATGTTTTACTGCAAACCCGATGGGGCGCGGCCTGGATAACCGACTGGGTGAATGCGCACAGCGACTATCACATTACTTTTGATGAGATGGATCACAGTCTTTCATCGCCTTCTCACGTCATGCTGAAAAATGTGACCTTTGGGCGTAAGGGGCAGCCTGCCACGTTAGTGGCGCAAAACGTTGATATTGGCCTGAGCACCCGCCAGATCACCGACCCGTTTCATGTCGATGCGATTATCCTCCGCCAGGGCACACTCAATATTTCTCCGGAAACCGCCTCGATCCCGTTCCAGGCAGACCGTCTGCAACTGAGTGATATGGCTTTTAACAGCCCAAACAGCGCGTGGAATTTAAGCGCCCAGCGCGTCAATGGCGGCCTGACGCCGTGGCTACCCGAAGCCGGGCGCATCCTCGGCAGCAAAGCCAGAATTGAACTGAGCGCCGGCTCACTGACCTTAAACGGCATACCCGCCAGCAACGTGCTGATTCAGGGCGATATTGATAAAGATGAAGTGAATTTCTCCACTCTGGGCGCAGATGTGGCGCGTGGCTCCCTGACGGGCACCGCCCGGCGTAACGCTAATGGCGGCTGGCAGGTAGACAATTTGCGTCTTAGCGATATTCGGCTACAAAGCGACAAAATCCTGATCGAACTGTTGCGCCCGCTCGTCACCCTTCCGTCCCTGAAGCTGGGGCGGGTGGATGTTACCGATGCGCGGTTGCAGGGCCCCAACTGGGCCGTGACCGATCTGGATATGACCTTACGGGATATCACGTTCAGTAACGGCGACTGGCAGAGCGAAGAGGGCAAACTGTCATTCAACGCCAGCGAATTTATTTATGGTTCCCTGCATTTCTTTGACCCTATCGCCAATGTCAATTTGTCGCCTCAGGGCCTCGAAATCAGCCAGCTTACCTCGCGCTGGGAAGGTGGGATGGTCCGCACGCGTGGTACATGGACGCGCAGCGATAAAGGGCTGACGCTGGACGATGTTGCCATCGCCGGGCTGGAATACACCTTACCGGAAGACTGGAAAGCCCAGTGGATGACCGAGCTACCGGAATGGCTAACCCGCGTGACGGTGACAAAATTTACTGCCAGCCGCAATTTGATTATTGATATCGACCCCGCGTTTCCGTTCCAGGTGACCGCGCTGGACGGCTACGGCAATCAGCTGCAGCTGGCGCGTGACCGCAAGTGGGGTATCTGGAGTGGAAGCGCCTCGTTGAACGCCGCAGCGGCCACCTTTAATCGTGTGGATGTGCGCAGGCCGTCCATCGCGCTGAGCGCCAACACCAGTACCATTAACGTCAGTGAACTGAGCGCCTTCGTTGGAAAAGGATTGCTGGAAGCAACCGCCACCCTTTCACAACAGCCGGATCGGCAACTTGCATTAAGTCTGACGGGTCGGGCGGTGCCCGCCAATGTGCTGGAAAACTGGGGCTGGCCGCAGATACCGATCCAGGGCGACGCCAATATGCGGCTCGCCGCCCGTGCGCAGCTGAAAGCGAATCAACCACTGAAGCCCACGGTCAACGCGACGCTAAATATCACGGCCGCTAACGGCCAGCAACAGCAACAAACTATGCAGGCGGGCGTCGTTGCCGGTTCCCCTGCGACACCAGCCCCTGCCGCAACGCCTGCCGCGCCATCTCAGGCGCAACCACCACAGGCAAACCCTTTCCAGTAGTAGCAACGCCCTCACCGGATTAAACAGTGAGGGCGCAGCGTTACTCTTCTTCGTTACCGCCCTCTTCCAGCGGTCCAAAGGGTTTAGCGGGCAATACGATATAGGTTCCTTCGAATACCGCGCCCAGCGTATCGTCGCCCATCAGTTCCACCTGCAACTGCACCCGGGCTTTACGCCCGCGCGCCAGGCGATCAAGGTCGCCGCTGAGCGAGCCGAGATCGGCAATCGCGCTGGGGCGGCCGGAGATCGGCGCACGGTAGCGGATATGCGCATCGGCAAGAATAATGGTGCCGCCCAGATGACGCTCGCGCAGCATCAGCCATATCAGCCCCCATCCGGTCAGCGTCGCGAGAGAAAACAGGCTCCCGGCGAACAACGTATTATGCGGATTCTGGTTGCCTGCTTCCGGCATGGTGGTAATAAACTTTTGCCCGGTGTACTGCAGAATGCGCACGCCCATTTTCTCGCTCAGCGGAATATGCTGATACCAGGCCTGCTGCAACTGCCCGCACCAGTCGGCGCGGTGCAAAATATCATCCAGCGGCACGATCGGCTTAATCATTAAAAAGTGGCGCAACGGGGTAGTTTGCGGCGTGGTGATTTCGCCCTGATTGATAAAGCCCAGTTTGGCAAAGAATTCTACCGCGTCTTCGCGGGCGCTACAGGTAACGCGTTTAACCCCTTCCTGACGGGCGACGGACTCCAGCGTCATCGCCACCAGCGTGCCCAGGCCTTTGTCCTGAACGTTGGGATCGACCGCCATAAAACGAATGGACGCTTCGTTATCGGCATTGATGTACAGCCTGCCTACGGCAACGGGTTTACCGCTTTCATCCACCACCATTTGATGATGCGCCAGCGCATCCCAGGCATCACGCTCGGAGCCTTTTGGTTGGTGCAATGGTTTACGCAACATTTCCCAGCGAAACTGGTAGTAGCTTTCCAGTTCTTCTTCCGTTTGGGGTACGCGAAGATGATACATAGATGGACTCTCTCTTGTTGCCAGGGGCCGCGCCGTTAACGGACTCATACTTGCAGCCAGAACGTAACGGGGCCATCGTTCACCAGGGACACCTGCATATCTGCGGCAAAGCGCCCGGTTTGTGTTTCTGTGCCGAGCGTTCGGCAACGCTCAACGAAGTAGTCGTACAGCTCTTCCGCCAGTTGGGGCGCAGCGCCGTTGGAGAAGCTCGGGCGCATACCGCTGTTGGTATCCGCCGCCAGTGTAAATTGTGATACCACCAGCACGCTGCCGCCTGCCTGTTGAACGTTCAGGTTCATCTTGCCGTTTTCATCGCTAAAAACGCGATAGCCCAGCACCCGTTCGCACAGACGATTCGCTTTCTGGGGGTTGTCTTCCTTTTCGACACCTAATAACACCAAAAGTCCTGGGCCGATTTCGCCCGTCACGTCACCGTTAACGGCGACGCTGGCACGCGTGACGCGTTGAATTAATGCGATCATGGTTCTTCTTCGGATTCGTGTTTTGCTGCTTCTTTTAACGCTCGGTAGTCTCCGAGAGTGACAGTAATTTCCGCGCCAAGCAAGACGATACACCATGTCCAGTACACCCAAACGAACAGAATGGGGATCACCGCCAGAACGCCATAGATGAGCTGGTATGACGGGAACATGGTGATATATAAAGCAAAACCTTTTTTACCCAGCTCAAATAGCAGCGCAGCCACTAGCGAACCGACCAGCGCATCCCGCGCAGGCACGCGGGTGGTGGGGACAATGCTATAAAGCAGCCAGAATGCCAGCCAGGAGAGCAGTAGCGGAAAGATACGCAGCACGTTATCGATCAACGAGTCGAACCCGCTCACCCAGCGCAGCGACAGCAGATAAGAGCTGATCACCAGGCTCGCGCCCGCCAGCAGCGGCCCGAGGGTCAAAATCATCCAGTAAACGGCAAACGAATACACTTTTGGCCGCGCTCGCTTACTGCGCCAGATGGTATTCAGGGCGCTGTCGATGGCATACATCAACAGCAGCGCCGTAACGATCAGTCCACAGGCGCCGACTGCGGTCATCTTGTTGGAATTGGCAACGAACTGCTCAATATAACGCTGAATGATATCGCCGGTCGCCGGCATGAAGTTGGCGAAGATAAAGTGACGTAGCTGGATACTGACATCGGAAAACATGGGAAACGCGGCGAACAAAGCGAACACCACGGCGACCAGCGGCACCAGAGAGAGCAGCGACACATACGCCAGGTTGCCAGCCAGCGTGGTCATATTGTCCTGGTCGATTCGTTCCCACAGCAATTTACACCATGCCCAGAGTGGTGCAGTGCGTTTCGCGGCATGGTGACGAGCACGTCTTAACATGGCTGCTTCGCAAAATAGTCCGGTAACGTGGATTTATCGGTCACCTGAATACTGGTGATCCCCACGGCTTGCGCCCCTTTAATATTATCGGCGTTATCATCGAAAAAGACGGCGTCACTGGCGTCAAATCCTTCCGCGTCGAGAACCTTTTGATAGATGGCCGGTTCAGGTTTGCGTGCGCCAAGCTCCTGCGACAGGTAGACCTGGTCGGCAGCGGCCTGCACTTCCGGGTAGTTCGTTGGCCAGTATGTGGTGTGCAAGCGGTTGGTATTGGACAACACCACCACGCGATGGCCCTGTTCGCGCAGCTTATTCATGATGTCGATGACTTCCGGGCGCAGCCCGACGAATACCGCCTGCCAGCCCGCAGCGAACTGCTCGTAACTCAACGACAATGCCATGGATTCGCACAGCAGTTTCGCGAATTCTTCATCGCTGATTTCGCCGCGCTCATGCTTTTCGAAGGGTTCACCCATGGTGAAATTCTGTTTGAGCGTGGCGAGCGGCACGCGGCTGTAATTGCTCCATACGCCCAACACGCGGTTGAAGTCGATATCAACAATGACGTTACCTAAATCAAAGATATAAAGCATGACGCTCTCCTTTTTGGGCCATGGAGAGTTAACTGTAGCGGGAATATGAAAGGATGAATAGTAACGGTTTCAAAACGAAAGCGAAGAAGTCTGACCACGGTTACACACCCGAACCGTGGGCCAAATGGTGTTGAAAACCCGCACAGAAAGGCGCGTTTCAGGCGGCGAGATGTTGCGACTGATCCAGTGCCAAAAATGCAATATTCTGAAAAGGATGGGTGCCGGATAAAATGCGCCGGTTTTAACGCCAGAACCGAAATAATGAAAAAAAGTAAACGCCGGGCATTAAAAATGGCGACAAGTTTTCGCTAAAGCGCTGCCGCCATTCGCCCTTTTTTATGCTTCGTCCAGCTCGATTCGCCAGTGTGTCTCAATGCGTAACGGGTTTTCCGGCGTCACCCACTGAGGGTGGGTATTAAGACCGTTTGGCTGCTGCGTTAAAGGCTCCACACAGGCAGCATCGGGCTGCTTATCGAACACTATCATGCTCGTTGCGGGCGATGACATGGATAGCCTGATCTTGCCGGGCCAAATCAACTGGGCCGACATGGCCTGCTCAAAACCAAAACAATCATCCCAGGGGCCAGGGCGCGGAGCAATCCGTTTACCGGTCGGTAATTCATTCTCGCCGGGCTCTTCCTGCCAGTCAGCGGCAAAGTTTATTTGCAACTTTTCCACGTCTTTACCCGGCTGTGCCAGCGCCACCTGTGATGTGTCGCCGGTCCATTTGGCAAACCAGGGATGCCATCCCGCAGCGGCAGGAAAGCGCTCGCCCAGAGAGTGAATCTCCAGCGCAGCGCGTAATCCATCGTCTTCCAGTTGCAGACGTTGGATCACATAGCCTTCCCACGGCCACGGATCGGACAACGCCATACGGCAGACTACGCTCTCAGGCGTAACGGACTCCACTTGCCAGTCGCTATAGCACGCCATGCCGTGCAACGCATGCGGAGGTTTATTTACTGGTAGCGAGAATGTTTGATCTTCCACTTTCAGCAGTCCGTTCCCGAGCCGCCCAATCCAGGGCACCATGGGAAAACAGCCATACTGAAAAGCCCGACGCTCTGGCCGCCACTGACGAAGCAACTCATATCCAAAAGCAGTCAATGAGGTTATGCGGCAGCCATCATCAGGGTATAACTCAAGACTAATGGGCCCTTTTTTAAGGCGAATAGTGTCGCCCCGCGGCCCTGGCCACGGGGTATCAAATGCCTGGCGTAACGCCAGGCGTGGAGCGGGATTATTTTCCGTATCCATGATGTTCTCCTGATAATCGACAAGGTGTAGTTGAAGACGGTGCGCCTGAACAGCGCGTTTCATCCTGCGCCTGGGGATCGATAAGCCATACGCAGATAAACGACACCAGCGAGACCACCAGCAAAAACAGCGCCACATACCAGGGCTCGCCGCCGCCCAGCGCCAGTAAACTTGACGCAATAAGCGGACTCATTCCGCCCAGAATGGCGGAAAACTGATAAGCAAATGAGAGGCCGGTATACCGCACGTGCGTACCGAACATCCGGGTGAACAGGGTTGGCTGGACGGCAAACATCATGGTAGGGCCAAAGTTGTAACCGACAATCATGCTGATCCAGATGATCAACGTGCTTTTGGTGCCCAGTAACAGAAAGAAGGGAAACGCGAACAGCACGCAGAAACCCGCCCCGCATAAATAGAGTTTCTTTTGGCCGATCCGATCGGAAAGCCAGCCGATAAACGGACAACTGATAATGCCGATGGCTGACGCAATCAGCATACCCGTGAGCGGAATATCGCGTGAAAGCGCGAGTTGCGATGAGATATAGACAATGCCGAACGCGTTAATAATATTCGAAGAGACGCTTTCCGCGAGCCGCGCCCCCAGCGCCAGTAAAATATTGCGCGGGTGTTTGCGAAACAGCTCGATTAATGGCGGCGGCGCTTTCCGGACGTCAGGCTTACGCTGACGCTGTTTGAAGTCCAGCGTTTCCTCGGTGTGTAAACGAATAAACATACCGACGACCAGCATCACGGCAGAAAGCCAGAACGGTATTCGCCAGCCCCAGGAGAGAAATTGCTCCTGAGTTAATAACTGATTACACAGCGCAAAAACCCCGGTCGCCAGCATAATGCCTACTGACGCCGCGGCTTGCGGCAGCGAACCTAAAAAGCCGCGGCGGGCGTGGGGCGCCGATTCTATTGTCATTAATGCGGCCCCGCCATATTCGCCGCCCAGACCAAACCCCTGAATTAACCGCAATGCCATCAGAAGCAAGGGCGCCCACACCCCAATATCTTCATACGTGGGAATAAAACCGATCAAAAATGTAGACGTGCCGACAATGCCTAACGTCCAGATTAAGGTGATTTTTCTGCCGACTTTGTCGCCAAAGTGACCGAAAACAATGCCGCCTAACGGACGCGTTAAAAACCCCACGCCGAAGGTCGCAAAGGCAGCGATAATGCCGATGAATGGATCGCTATCCGGAAAGAACAGTGGTGCGAAGACCAGCCCCGCAGCGGTACCGAAAATGAAGAAGTCATACCATTCCAGCAAGGCACCCGCAAAACTGCCGATAACGACCCGGCGCATTGGCTTACCCGTTAATCCCTTTTCCGGAGTGAGTTGTGTATCTGACATAACGCTTCCTCTCCACAGGGTGAGAAAGCTACGGGCACAGGCCCGCAGCAGGTAGAGGTCATATCGCGCCGATACGTGTCGGCGCGGTGTTATTATTTTTCCAGCTCAGCAAGCACCTGGGCGTCTTCAGCATCCACGTTGGCGCCAAGCGGTTCCCATTTGATCAGCACACAAGTCAGAAAACCGATAAAGGGCACAATCGCCAGCCAGTAGAAGGCACCGGTATTGAGACTTCCCCAGAGCATGGGCCAGAAAATCAGCCCGGCAATCGCTCCGGTACGCATGATGGCACGTGCAAAACCTACCCCGGTGGGACGAATGCTTGGCGGATAGGAGAGTGTAGCGATGGTCATACCCAGCCCACCCGGCCCCGCAGAATGGAAAAAGATAATGGCTCCCAGTAACCCTAAAGAGAGCCACGGGTTAGTGGTGGCCAGCGCACCCAACGCCAACAGCGCCAGCGTGACGACAGCGAATCCATACATGGATTGCAGACGTGTCCCAAACCGTTGCAGTACCATTGAGCCAATCAACCCGCCGGTAATACCACAAAGCGCGTTGACCATTGCCGAGCCGGTTAACGCGCCCGCTAACCCACCGCTCAAAATACCCGCCAGCGTGAGCGGCAGATAAACCCCTACGGCGTTGTACTGCCATGCCTGCATCGTGGCCACCACGCAGCCTAAAAGCGTGCGTTTGCGGTAGCGCTGGTTGAACAAAATGCCATAGCCGCCGTGGATTTTGGTTTCGTGAAGATCCGAATGCCCGGTTGCCATATGCGTCCCGACGCTGGCATGTACTCCATAACGTTTTTTCAGGATGGCGCAGGCTTCTTCATAGCGGCCCACGCGGGCGGCCCACATCGCCGATTCGCCAATGAAGAAATAACGCAGGATCATGATGATGACTGCGAAAATCGCGCCGATAAAGATACCGTAGCGCCACAAATCCGCTTCTGCGATCCCGGAAAGCAACAGCGGCAACAGCACCAAATACACCACGGTAGTGGAAACATACCAGGCCATCTGCCACAGGTTGACTGACGACCCGGTTTTTTTCGATGTCGACCCACGAAGCTCTGCAACGGCGTTAGTCGCCAGCGGGAAATCAATTCCTAAACCGAACCCCATAATGACGCGGCACACCAGCACCCACCAGATATTGGGCGCAACGGCGACCGCTGCCGCGCCCAGCGTGCAAAGCGCCATCCCAATGAGGAATGCGCGGCGCTGGCCGAAACGGTTAATAACCCGGTTCGCCAACAGTCCGCCTACAAGCGCAGCAATCAATACGGACGCATTCACCGTTGCCGCAAGGCCCGGGGAAATCCCAAACTGAAGCGCAATATATTTGTTACCGAAACCAACCATCGCCGCCTGGTAAGCATCGATAAGAATGCCGCCCAGCGCGATAAAGATAATCAACGGGCTGACATTTAGCGCGGAGTTTTTATTAACAATATCAATAACATCTTGCGGTTTACTGACATAGTAAGGCGCAGGACTGGTGATTTGGCTCATCACAATATCCTTTTCTCATTGTTATAGGGTGGCGCCACGCGAGGTAGCGCCGAACAGAGGCGTTTAAGGATCAGGCATCGGCGAAATGCAGCATGACTTTGATGGAGTCATTTTGCTGGGCGCGTTCAAATGCCGCGGCGGCCTCACTGACGGGATACAGATCCGTCACCAGTTCACGCGTATCAAAACACCCATCCGCCAGCCACTCGATCACTGCGTCAAAATCTTCCGGGATGTACATGCCGGAATTGAGCAAATCGCGCTCAAAACGCTGCATCATTGGCAGAGGAATTTCACGAGGCCCGCTCGGGACGCCCATACACACGACGGTTCCGCCCGCATACACGCGTGTGCAGGCGTCATTAAGGGTGTTCTGGGCGGCAACAACGTCAATCGCCCCGGTAAACCGCACTTCGCTATCCAGCTCGCCTGGCGCATACGCCTCAGCCGCCCCCAGCTTAAGCGCGAGGGTACGTTTGGCAGGATCTGGCTCAATCACGGTGATTTTCCCGGCACCCATAATGCGCAGCGCCTGGACAATCGAAAGGCCGATCGTTCCCGCGCCAATGACCAGTACGCTTTCCAGTGACGCTTTCGGCATACGATTTACGCAATGCCGCGCACAGGCCGCGGGTTCAGCGAAAGCCAGCACTTTTAGCGGCAACGAAGGGGGAGCAACATGGCAATTGCGGGCAGGCACAATATGCTGGGATCGCGCGAAACCCGGCGCCCGGAATCCGGCGACCTGAGGCGGCTCGCACAGGTTAAAGCGTCCCGCTTTACAGGCCCGGCACTCCATACAGGCCATGATCGGATCGACCACCACATGGTCGCCCACTTTGACGTGAGTCACTTCGCTACCCACTTCTGTGACGCGCGCAGCGATTTCATGGCCCGGTACTACTGGCGGTTTTGCAAAAGGATGCCCGCCTTTTAAGACATGTAAGTCCGACCCGCAGATACCAAAAAACGCGGGCGCAATACGGACTTCATGCGGTTTAAGTTCCTGGTGTGGCTCTTCAAGATACTCAGTAGTGACTTTTCCAATATCAGAAAATAAAACGCGTGTGATCTTATCCATGGTGGTTCTCCATCGACAGAGTGATATCCGGGAATTAACGCTGTGCGATACTTTCATCGACGATTTCAGCCAGCCGTTGCAGGCGCGGTACTGAAACATCGCGCAGCATGGTTTGCGGATCGGCAGCACCAATGACCGATGCCCAAACCGCTCTCCCGGCGAGGAAACCTGATGCGCCGCCTTTCATGGCAATACGCACCGCTCTGCCAAAAATGTCTGCATCCACGCCGGATGACAAAATAACCCATGGCATATTCATTTGTTCATTAAGCTTCTGGCAGGCTGCCAACAGGGTTTTTTCATCGCCTTTGCCGCCCATGGGCATCTCCGCTTTATAAAGATCGGCGCCTGTATCGCCCAACTCTGCGGCTGCCGCGATAATGGCGCTTTCGCGATCGAAATCCCATCCGCGACGTGGGGGACGAACCACGGGCTCAATAATGCTGACCAGGCCTGCGCTACGGCAGCGTTTAACAAAATGACTGACCATGTCCAGACGCGCTTGTGCCGGTTCGTCTTCACGCCAGAGCACCAGCAGTTTTAACGCCTTACCTCCCATTTCCCGCACGGCATGCGGATCGATAGCCATATCAATCTGAACGCTATCGACCGGGATACCGTTACCTGGCAAAAAGTCATCAGCGGCGACAATCAGGCCGCAGGAATCTGCAACCGCCTGCTGTTTAACCACCTCATCAAGACAAAATTGCTTATCCAGCAATACCGCCGAGGCGTAAGGGGAAAGAATGCGGGTTGCCGCCACTTTAAAATCAGTCAGCACACTGTCTGCCACCGGCTTCGGTTGGCCTGCCGCTGCGAACATCAAGCGCATCGCTTCTCGTTGATCGACGGCCAGCATGGCAAAGCCGCCGCCAGGACGGGCGATATCGTTAAGGGTGTACGGATGGGGATGAGAATGCATAGTTACTCCTGTCATATTTCAATAATCAAAGTGCGTCAGGGCGACCAGCCAGTTGACGAACCTGAGAAAGCAAAGCGCTCCAGTCCTGACGACCCCGGCCATGTTCGCTGGCGCACTGGTAATAGGCTTCTGCGGCTTCTCCCATATGTAGCGGCGCCGCTTTCTGGTGGGCGACATCAATCGCAATGCGCAGATCTTTCAACGCCAGATCGACCATAAAGGCCGGAGAGAGATCGCCTTTCAGCACCTTGCCAGGCCAGGTTGTGGTGAAATGTCCTTTGCCTGCGGCGGTGCCGCTCATGACCTTGATAGCGACGTTAAGGTCCAGCCCGAGAGACTCGCAAAGCACGGCGGCTTCTGCGGAGAGGGCATTCAGCGCGATACTCATATAGTTGTTGATCAGTTTGACGCGGATACCCATTCCCGGCCCGCCCGCTTCGACCAGCTCTGAGCCCATGCACAGCAGGACGGGCCGCGCGCGTTCAACCTGCTCCGGCGTGCCACCCGCGAGGATAAGCAACGTACCGTTAATGGCGTTGTCGGACGTTCTCCCAACCGGCGCATCCATCATGCTGATGCCTTTAACGCTTAGCTCCTGGATGAGCGCATCGGTTTGTAGCGGATGGATGGTGGACATATCGATCACCAGTGCATCCGGAGAAATGCCTTCGCACACACCCGAAGCCCCTAACAACACATCGCGGACAATGTCGCCGTTTGGCAGCATGGTAATCACGATATCTGCGCCTTCTGCGGCTTGCGCAGGCGTTTGTGCCGCAACCGCGCCCTGCCCGACCATCTGGCTGACCGCTTGCGGATTCACATCAAAGACGCGTAGCGCATATCCCTGCTTTACTAAGTTACTGGCCATGGGTAAGCCCATTTGACCCAGCCCTAAAAAGGCGATAACCGTCATAACATTCTCCTGCGCTGTAATGGCAAAAAAGTTACAATGAAAAAATCGTTTTCGACCTTTTTTGAGCATATTTGTAATTCATGGCTAAAAACCAGACACAAGTCACTAATTTGATCATTTTTGTCATTAATATGATCACAAATGATAATTAACCAGAGGTTGAGACAAAAATGATCAAGATTGCCTGTGTCGGTATTGCTGTTCAGGATCGGATTTACACGCTGAAGACGCTGCCAGACGGCGGTGGGAAATATCAGTCGTCCCATTATCAGGAAACGGGCGGAGGGCCAGCGGCTACCGCGGCAGTGGCCATTGCCCGTCTGGGCGTTGAAGTGGATTTTATTGGCCGGGTCGGGGATGACAGCTGCGGTAATACACTGCTCGCCGAATTGCAGCACTATGGTGTGAATACCGATTATTGCCGTCAGTTTGCTGGCGCACGCTCTTCGCAGTCGGCTATCCTGGTTGATGAGCACGGTGAGCGCATTATCGTTAATTATCCCAGCCCTGATTTGCCTGCCGACGCATCCTGGGTTGAAGAGATTGATTTCTCGGCCTATGACATGGTACTGGCCGATGTCCGCTGGCATGAGGGGGCGTTAACCGCCTTTACGCTTGCCAGACACGCTGGCGTCGCCACGCTGCTGGACGCAGATACCACGCCGCAAAATATTGAGCCGCTGGTCAGGCTTGCTGACCACGCGGTTTTTTCAGCGCCAGGGTTACAACGTATGACCCACATTGACGATGCCCGGGAAGGATTATTGCGCGCCGCATCGCTCACCGAGGGAAAAGTCTATGTGACCCAGGGCGGTGAAGGCACATTGTGGATTGAAGATGAGCATTTTTGTCATTTTCCGGCGTTTACCGTGAACGTCGTCGACACCACCGGCGCTGGAGACGTTTTTCATGGCGCACTGGCCCTGGCCATTGCCGAAAAAATGCCGTCGCAAAGCGCGATTGCCTTTTCTGCTGCCGTCGCGGCGCTGAAATGTACCCAGGCAGGTGGGCGAACGGGTATTCCTAATCGTGAACAAACCGAGTCGTTTTTGTCATTATTAAATGTAAAATGACTTTTTCTGGCAGGAGGGCAAGAGGTGTTAATGAGCACAACGGATCTAACCGGTAATCCCCGCCACGATAAGCTGATTCAGCTTATTACTGAACAGGGATACATGAATATTGAGGATCTGGCGCAGCAACTGTCCGTATCCACTCAAACCATTCGCCGTGATATCCGCAAGCTGAGCGATCAAGGATTGATAACGCGCCATCATGGCGGAGCCGGGCGTATTTCCAGCGTCATTAATACCGCGTTTGAACAACGCGAGCTTTCACTGACGCATGAAAAACAGGCCATCGCCGAGGCTATTGCTCATTATCTTCCTGACCGTTGCACAGTTTTCCTGACGATTGGCACGACGGTGGAAGCCATCGCCAGAGCCTTGCTGGTGCGTAAAAATTTACGGGTCATCACCAACAGCGTGCGCGTGGCGCAGATTCTTTATAAAAATCCGGATCTGGAGGTGATGGTGCCTGGCGGAACACTGCGCGCTCATAACGGCGGCATCGTCGGGCCTGCGACAGTGAATTTCATTGAAGGGTTTCGCGCGGATTACCTCATCACCAGCGTGGGGGCGATTGAAAACGACGGCGCGTTGCTTGAATTTGATGTCAATGAGGCAACGGTGGCAAAAACCATGATGGAACATGCGCGGCATACGCTGGTTGCAGCGGACCATACCAAATTCCATACCTCAGCCGCAGTTGCCATTGGCAATGCCCGAAACGTGTCGGCCTTTTTTACCGATGAGGATCCACCAGCCGCCTTTGCACAATTACTTGAGCAGGAACGCATCAAGCTTTTTGTCGCAGAATAAAAAAAAAGCCGCTTATCAGCGGCTTTTTTGCATCATTCAAACAATCTTAGTCTTCTTTCGAGCCACGGCTCGCGCGACGACGATCGTTCTCAGTCAGGTGACGTTTACGAATACGGATAGACGTCGGGGTCACTTCGACCAGTTCGTCATCATCGATAAACTCAAGCGCCTGCTCCAGAGACATTTTGATCGGCGGAACCAGAACCGTTGCTTCGTCAGTACCGGACGCACGCATGTTGGTCAGTTTCTTACCGGTCAGGCAGTTCACGGTCAGGTCGTTAGAACGGCTGTGAATACCGATAATCTGGCCTTCATACACTTCCGCACCGTGACCCAGGAACAGCTTGCCGCGATCCTGCAGACCAAACAGCGCGAACGCTACCGCTTTGCCCTGGCCGTTAGAAATCAGCACGCCGTTGTTACGCTGGCCGATTTCGCCCGGACGGACGTCGTCGTAGTGGCTGAAGGTGGAGTACAGCAGACCGGTACCGGACGTCATGGTCATGAACTCGGTACGGAAGCCGATCAGGCCACGTGCCGGGATCAGGTAATCCAGACGAATACGGCCTTTGCCGTCAGGGATCATGTCTTTCACGTCGCCTTTACGCTCGCCCATGGCTTGCATAACTGCGCCCTGATGCTGCTCTTCGATATCCAGGGTCACGTTTTCGAACGGTTCCTGCATACGGCCGTCAATCATACGGTTGATAACTTTCGGACGGGACACAGCCAGTTCGAAGCCTTCACGACGCATGTTTTCGATCAGCACTGACAGGTGCAGCTCACCACGACCGGACACGCGGAACGCGTCGGAGTCTTCAGTTTCTTCAACGCGCAGGGCTACGTTGTGTACCAGCTCTTTATTCAGACGCTCAAGGATCTGACGAGAGGTCACGAACTTACCTTCTTTACCGCAGAACGGCGAGGTGTTGACGTTGAAGAACATGGTTACCGTCGGCTCGTCAACAGACAGGGCCGGCAGCGCTTCCACGTTTTGCGGATCGCAAAGCGTGTCAGAGATGTTCAGTTCGCCAAGACCGGTGATCGCGATGATGTCGCCCGCTTCCGCTTCGGTGGATTCGATACGTTCCAGGCCGAGGTGGGTCAGTACTTTACCGACTTTACCGTTACGGGTTTTGCCTTCGCTGTCGATCAGGGTGATCTGCTGGTTCGGCTTCACTTTACCGCGCTTGATGCGACCAATGCCGATAACGCCAACGTAGTTGTTGTAATCGAGCTGGGAGATCTGCATCTGGAACGGACCGTCGAGGTCGACGTTCGGAGCCGGTACGTGGTCAATAATCGCCTGATACAGCGGGGTCATATCTTCCGCCATGTCAGTGTGATCGTTGCCGGCAATACCCATCAGCGCGGATGCGTAGATGATAGGGAAATCCAGTTGCTCGTCGGTCGCGTCGAGGTTAACGAACAGGTCGAACACCTGATCGACAACCCAGTCCGGACGGGCGCCAGGACGGTCAACTTTGTTGATCACAACAATCGGCTTCAAACCATGAGCAAACGCTTTCTTGGTTACGAAGCGGGTCTGCGGCATTGGGCCATCCATTGCATCCACAACCAGCAGTACTGAGTCCACCATGGACATAACACGTTCCACTTCTCCACCGAAGTCGGCGTGCCCTGGGGTATCAACGATGTTGATACGGTAGTCATTCCATTTGATAGCGGTGTTTTTAGCGAGGATGGTAATCCCACGCTCTTTCTCCAAATCGTTGGAGTCCATCACACGTTCTGTGGTCTCAGTACGTTCGCTGAACGTACCGGATTGCTGCAGCAGCTTGTCAACCAGGGTCGTTTTCCCATGGTCAACGTGCGCAATGATGGCGATGTTACGCAGATTTTCGATCACAACTTTGCCTCAGGCATTAGAAATAGCGCGTTATTGTACACGTATTAATCGAAGGACTAAACAGGATCACAAAGAACCTTTACAAACAATGTAAACAGTAAGGGATTGTGATCGGTTTCACGAAGCAAAAAAGAGTAGCCACAACGAAAATTGCACCAATACAGTGCTCATTATTCACACATAAGCACTATATTGGTGCAAGGTATCCATGCTGGTGCAGCCCTTTTGCACTATGGTGCGCATAATAGCGCCTTTTTAGGGTAATTTGAAAGTTGGCACAGATTTCGCTTTAACTAAATCAGGGTGAAAACACCAACTATTGAGCAGTGCCATTCCACGACGATGATGACCAATCCGGGAGAGTAAGTATGTCCGCCGAACACATTCTGACGATGCTGAATGAACATGAAGTGAAGTTTGTTGATTTGCGCTTCACTGATACCAAAGGTAAAGAGCAGCACGTCACAATCCCTTCCCATCAGGTAAATGCTGACTTCTTCGAAGAAGGCAAAATGTTTGATGGCTCATCGATTGGTGGCTGGAAAGGCATCAACGAATCCGACATGGTACTGATGCCTGACGCTTCTACCGCCGTTCTTGATCCGTTCTACGAAGAACCGACGCTGATTATCCGTTGCGATATTCTTGAGCCGGGCACCATGCAGGGTTATGACCGCGATCCGCGTTCAATCGCCAAACGCGCTGAAGATTACCTGCGTTCTACCGGTATCGCGGATACCGTGCTGTTCGGGCCAGAACCGGAATTCTTCCTGTTCGATGACATCCGTTTCGGCAGCTCCATTTCCGGCTCCCATGTCGCTATCGACGATATCGAAGGCGCATGGAACTCCTCCACCAAATACGAAGGTGGTAACAAAGGTCACCGTCCAGGCGTGAAAGGCGGCTATTTCCCGGTTCCGCCAGTCGACTCCGCACAGGACATCCGTTCTGTCATGTGTCTGACCATGGAAGAGATGGGCCTGGTGGTAGAAGCTCACCACCACGAAGTGGCTACCGCCGGTCAGAACGAAGTGGCAACCCGCTTCAACACCATGACCAAAAAAGCGGACGAAATTCAGATTTACAAATATGTGGTTCACAACGTCGCGCACCGCTTCGGTAAAACCGCAACCTTCATGCCGAAACCGATGTTTGGTGATAACGGCTCCGGTATGCACTGCCACATGTCCCTGTCTAAGAACGGCACCAACCTGTTCTCTGGCGACAAATATGCAGGCCTGTCTGAGCAAGCGCTGTACTACATCGGCGGCGTAATCAAACACGCAAAAGCGATTAACGCCCTGTCTAACCCGACCACCAACTCCTACAAGCGTCTGGTCCCGGGTTACGAAGCGCCGGTTATGCTGGCTTACTCTGCCCGTAACCGTTCCGCCTCAATCCGTATTCCGGTTGTGGCGTCTCCGAAAGCGCGTCGTATCGAAGTGCGCTTCCCGGACCCGGCTGCTAACCCGTACCTGTGCTTTGCCGCGCTGCTGATGGCAGGCCTCGACGGCATTAAGAACAAAATCCATCCGGGCGAAGCCATGGATAAAAACCTGTATGACCTGCCGCCGGAAGAAGCGAAAGAAATTCCGCAGGTTGCAGGCTCTCTGGAAGAAGCACTGAACGAGCTGGATCTGGACCGTGAGTTCCTGACTGCTGGCGGCGTATTCACCGATGAAGCTATCGATGCGTATATCGCCCTGCGCCGTGAAGAAAACGACCGTGTGCGCATGACGCCGCACCCGGTAGAGTTTGAGCTGTACTACAGCGTTTAATGTAAAAGTTAATACTCAGTGGATTTCGTGACACAGCAAGGCGGTAACTGAGCAAAGCGCCGAACGTTTACATCAGTAAGCGTTCGGATGCGCGAAGGCCACCTCTGGGCAAGAAAAACGCGAGTATTGTCGTTGCCGTGGAATTTTAGCCCATCTTCGGATGGGCTTTTTTCTCCACCAATAAGCTGATTTCAGAGGCTTTTCTTCTCTCTGACGCTATACTGCACTAAATTGGTGCAATTTTCCGGAGACTGCTAAATGGCAACAGGCATGCTGCCCGATGCTGGGCAGATCCTTAATTCCTTGATTAACAGCATTTTGCTGGTGGATGACGATCTGGCGGTGCATTACGCCAATCCTGCCGCCCAGCAATTGCTCGCCCAAAGCTCACGTAAGCTCTACGGTACGCCGTTGCCGGAACTGCTGAGCTATTTTTCGCTGAACATCGCGCTCATGCAGGAAAGCCTTAACGCGGGCCAGGGATTTACAGATAACGAAGTGACGCTGGTGATTGACGGGCGTTCACACATCCTTTCTCTGACTGCCCAGCGGTTGCCGGACATGCTGATCCTGCTTGAAATGGCACCCATGGATAACCAGCGACGCCTGAGCCAGGAACAGTTGCAGCATGCCCAACAAATTGCCGCGCGCGATTTGGTTCGCGGCCTGGCGCATGAAATTAAAAATCCGCTCGGTGGTTTGCGCGGCGCAGCGCAATTGTTAAGTAAAGCGCTTCCCGACCCGTCACTGACGGAGTACACCAAAGTCATTATTGAACAGGCCGATCGGCTTCGTAATCTGGTCGACAGGCTGCTGGGCCCGCAACAGCCAGGGATGCATGTGACGGAGAGCATTCACAAAGTCGCCGAACGTGTCGTCAAGCTGGTGTCGATGGAGTTGCCTGATAACGTCACGCTAATCCGTGATTATGACCCCAGCTTGCCGGAGCTGGCCCACGATCCTGACCAGATTGAACAGGTGCTGCTGAATATTGTCCGTAACGCGCTCCAGGCGCTGGGCAGCGAGGGCGGAGAGATCACGCTGCGCACCCGAACGGCATTTCAGTTGACGCTGCACGGCGTGCGCTACCGGCTGGCAGCCCGCATCGATGTGGAAGATAACGGTCCGGGGATCCCGGCCCATTTACAGGACACGCTGTTCTATCCCATGGTCAGTGGCCGTGAAGGCGGCACAGGTTTGGGGCTGTCTATCGCCCGCAATCTTATCGACCAGCATTCGGGAAAAATCGAATTTACCAGTTGGCCGGGTCATACCGCGTTTTCGGTATACCTTCCCATTAAAAAATAGATGCCGACGCGTTCCGGTTGGCTGGCCAGAACGCTAACGCGTATATCGAGGTGTTTATGCAACGAGGGATAGTCTGGATCGTTGATGACGATAGCTCCATCCGCTGGGTGTTGGAGCGCGCGCTCACCGGCGCCGGATTACACTGCACCACATTTGAAAGCGGGAACGAGGTGCTCGACGCGTTGACCACCAAAACGCCCGACGTGCTGTTATCGGATATCCGGATGCCTGGCATGGACGGGCTGGCGTTGCTTAAGCAAATTAAACAGCGTCATCCGATGCTCCCGGTCATCATTATGACCGCCCACTCCGATCTGGATGCCGCCGTAAGCGCCTATCAGCAGGGTGCGTTCGATTATCTGCCCAAACCGTTTGATATCGACGAAGCAGTGGCGCTGGTTGAACGCGCAATCAGTCATTATCAGGAGCAGCAGCAACCGCGTAACGCGCCGGTTAGCGGGCCAACCACGGACATTATCGGCGAAGCCCCGGCGATGCAGGATGTGTTCCGGATCATTGGTCGTCTGTCGCGTTCATCGATCAGCGTACTGATTAACGGCGAGTCGGGGACCGGTAAAGAGCTGGTGGCCCACGCGCTGCATCGTCACAGCCCGCGCGCCAAATCGCCATTTATCGCGCTGAATATGGCGGCGATCCCCAAAGATTTGATTGAGTCCGAACTGTTTGGACATGAAAAAGGCGCGTTTACCGGCGCCAATCAAATTCGTCAGGGCCGTTTTGAGCAGGCCGACGGCGGCACGTTGTTCCTGGATGAAATCGGCGATATGCCGCTGGATGTACAGACACGTTTACTGCGCGTACTGGCAGACGGGCAATTTTACCGCGTCGGCGGTTATGCGCCGGTCAAAGTCGATGTCCGCATTATTGCCGCGACGCACCAGAACCTTGAATTGCGTGTTCAGGAAGGCAAGTTCCGTGAGGATTTGTTCCACCGCCTGAACGTTATCCGTGTGCATTTACCGCCGCTGCGCGAACGCCGGGAAGATATCCCGCGTCTGGCGCGCCATTTCCTTCAGGTCGCAGCGCGTGAGCTTGGCGTCGAAGCCAAGCTGTTGCATCCGGAAACCGAGGCGGCGCTGACGCGTCTTGCCTGGCCTGGTAACGTGCGGCAACTGGAAAATACCTGCCGCTGGCTGACGGTGATGGCAGCGGGTCAGGAAGTGCTTATCCAGGATTTACCCGGCGAGCTGTTTGAAACGTCCGTACCTGATACGCCTGGCCAGGCGCTCCCGGACAGCTGGGCGACGCTGCTGGCGCAGTGGGCAGATCGTGCGCTGCGTTCCGGTCATCAAAATTTGCTTTCGGAAGCGCAGCCCGAAATGGAGCGCACCTTGCTGACCACGGCTTTACGCCATACACAAGGTCATAAACAGGAAGCGGCACGACTGCTTGGCTGGGGCCGCAACACCCTGACGCGTAAGCTAAAAGAACTGGGAATGGAGTGACGTCGCACCGTTGTGTAAAAAGGGAGCATTTAGCGCAAATTGCTGCAATTTTGTACTTTACTGCATTAACAACTTCAGTATGATCGTGCGCGTTCACGCGAGGGGAAAATCATGCTGGAATCAATTATTCATTTTGTGTCGAGCAGTGCAGAAGTCGGCGCAGCGGCAAGCCAGACGCCGCACACCGCCGTCGCGGCTGTACTCTGTGCGGCACTGCTTGGGCTGTTTAGCTGAGGCAAGCCCCTCTCCTTAACCGGTGAGGGGTTTGTTTTAGATAACGCGTGAAAATTGCTGCATCCGCGCTTTCTGGCGCAGATAAACGTCAAAACACATGCAGATATTGCGGATCAGCAACCGTCCTTTCGGCGTGACCTGAATGCCGTTATCGTCGATATCCACCAGCCCGTCTTTTGCCAGCGGCGCTAACAGCGCTAAATCTTCCGCGAAATAGTCCCTGAAGTTCAGATGCCATTGCTGCTCAACCGCTGAAAAATCGAGGCGGAAGTTACAGATCAGCGCTTTGATAACATCACGGCGGATACAGTCATCGCGGGTTAACGCCAAACCGCGCCACAGCGCATCTCCGCGCTCATCCACATACTGGTAATACTGTTTCAGCTCTTTGAAGTTTTGCGCGTAGCTGTCGCCAATCATGCTGATTGCCGACACGCCAAGGCCGAGCAGATCGGTGTCGCCCTGGGTGGTGTATCCCTGGAAATTACGATGCAGAACGCCTTCGCGCTGGGCAACCGCCAGTTCATCATCCGGCCGGGCGAAATGGTCCATGCCGATAAACTGATAGCCGCTTTGCATCAGCGATCCGATGGTTTGCTGCAGAATATCCAGTTTCTGTTGCGCGGTCGGCAAATCAGCCTCTTTGATTTTGCGCTGGGCGGCAAACAGCGTCGGCAAATGCGCGTAGTTGAATACGCTCAGGCGATCCGGGTTCAGTTCCGCCACACGTTGCAGCGTATAAGCGAAGCTTTCGGGCGTCTGTTTCGGCAGGCCGTATATCAGGTCGATATTGGTGGAAATAAAGCCGATCTCGCGCGCATGGTTTAGCAGGGCGAAGATAAAATCTTCATCCTGCTCGCGGTTCACCAGGCGCTGTACCTCTTTATTAAAGTCCTGAACGCCCATGCTCAGACGGTTGAAGCCTTCGCTGCGCAGATGATCAAGCACATCCAGCTCAATTTCTCGCGGATCAACTTCAATGGATATTTCCATCTTTTCGCTGAAATTGAATGCGCCACGCAATACATTCATTAACCGGCTAATCTGCGCTTTGTTCAGGTAGGTCGGGGTTCCGCCGCCCCAGTGCAGCTGCTTAACGGTGCGGCCCGCGAACAAAGGCGCACGATGAAGGATTTCCTGTTCCAGCGCATCCAGATACTGATCGGCTTTATGCTGTTGGCGCGTGACGATTTTATTGCAGCCGCAGAAGTAGCAGAGTTTATGGCAGAACGGGATATGGACGTACAGCGAAAGAGGACGCTCGGGATAGCGCGCCACCGCCTGGCGAAATTCTGTTTCGCCAAACTGGTCTGAAAACTCAAGCGCGGTGGGATAAGAGGTATAACGCGGCCCGGAATAGTTATATTTCTGGATAAGGGCCAGATCCCAGTCGATCAACTGCACGGACATGCTCACTCCTTCCGATGATGCTTTTGGCGGGTACGCTGAACGGACCCACCAGCACCACGGGCGATGAGCCGGTTGCGCAACCGCCTTTGACGGCGCGACAACCGCTGTAGTTTAACGAATAACCACACCAGATAACATACTATAGGCAGGACAACGATCAGGACGGGCAGGCCCATAGCGTCTCGATTAGTTGCCGCCCTTGAGCAGACGCATTAAATCATCGCCGCGATTTTCTTCTTCTTCGTCCTCTTCATCATCCCAGGAGAGGCCGAGCTGCTGCATCAACTCGTCAATACGATCCAGTTTCGCGTCGACCCATTCCTGATCGGCTTTGCTTAAGGTCTCACCCTCTTCGAGACGCTCCAGTAATCCATCCAGACGCTCGTCATTTTCCAGCATATCCAGTTCTGCCTGCGGTGAAAGCATAGGTTTCTTCTCACTTTTCGGTTTCTGCTGCCGGGTTACAGGCGCTTCTGTCACGCCCAATGGAATGGGGGTTTTACTGCCGATACGCGGATCTTTTTGCTGCCCGCTGCGCGCATTTTTTGCGTCAGCGGCACCGCCGGATGCACGGCTGCCGGGTGCGTGGCCGCTGTGTTTTTTCTGGCGCTTACGTTCGCGCCCTTCCTGGTTAAGCTCTTCACGCGTTTTACGGCGCGCTTTCGCAGGGCGTTTCGAGGTTGGTTGCTTCATATCAGGGTCGTCTTAAGCCGTTTTACAAAAGTATAAGCATCATACTTCAAGCTGCCTCTCTGATAGCGGGTAATTCAACGATATGTGAGAGACAATTTATTTATGATGGCGGGGATTGCGGCGGAATCTATCAGAAAGGCAGAAAAGAAAAAAGGCGACAGTTTTGCTGTCGCCTTTTTTCTTAACTCTGACAATCTTCCGTGCTTGCTCCCGACCACCCTGTCTTTCCTTTAGCAAACAACGCTCCGTGTGTGTCCCTGTCCTTTAGCGTCTGTTGACGCGGGCTCTCCAGCCGGATCCTGTTTTCGTCAGCCTGACGTTCCTTAACCCTGTTCCTGAGCGTCTTGCTCGCGATGCCTACTTTACCGTTTTGAAATAACGACACAAGCCACCGGTGCGCAGATCTACTATTTTTAAGAGTGGTCCTGGAGAATATCCACATGATTTATAAATGTTTATAAGAAGTATAGTTTGAACGCTTCCCCAGAACGCTTAGGCCTCAAACAGCCAATCTCTTACACTGCCTCGGGAAAATCACGTAAGCGGAGATTTAACAGCCCCGTCTTTGGCGGGGCTTCAGGTATAATCCCTTCATCGCTTGTCCTGATGGAGACGACCTTTGACTAACTGGAACTATCAACAGACGCATTTTGTCACCAGTGCGCCTGACATTCGCCACTTGCCTTCCGATACCGGCATTGAAGTGGCTTTCGCGGGCCGCTCGAACGCAGGTAAATCAAGTGCGCTGAACACATTAACCAACCAAAAAAGCCTGGCGAGAACCAGTAAAACCCCTGGCCGTACGCAGCTCATTAACCTGTTTCAGGTAGCTGAGGGAAGACGTCTGGTCGACCTTCCTGGCTACGGCTATGCCGAAGTTCCGGAAGAGATGAAGCTGAAATGGCAGCGCGCGCTGGCCGAATATTTACATGCTCGTCAGTGCCTGCAAGGCCTGGTCGTGTTGATGGATATCCGTCATCCGCTTAAGGATCTCGATCAGCAGATGATTCACTGGGCCGTTGAAAGCCAAATCCCGGTGCTGGTTCTGCTCACCAAGGCTGATAAGTTAGCCAGCGGCGCACGCAAAGCGCAGCTTAATATGGTGCGTGAAGCCGTACTCGCCTTTAACGGCGACGTCCAGGTAGAAGCATTTTCATCGCTGAAGAAGATTGGTGTGGATAAGCTGCGTCAAAAGCTGGATAGCTGGTTTAGCGATCTGACGCCGGTCACCGAAGAGATGTTGGGCGGAGAATAATCAGCCGTACGGGGTCAACCCGTGCGCCTGGAAACTTTTCTTTGGGCAATAAAAAACGCCCCAGTCATTAGATGACTGGGGCGGCTAAATATTCAGCCAAATCCGATTACGTGAAGTAAAAGGTCTGAAAGATAGAACATCTTACCTCTGTACCCTACGCGTTTAACTCTACTACCTTTTTTGTACGCTACAAAGTATTTTTGTAATTTTTTTTCAATCTTTACATTCTGAATTCAAAGCACCATCACAAAAACCGATAACTTATGTTGCTTAATTACAAAAAAATAACTTTGTAGCGATTTTGTTAGTGCGCCTGATCCCAGTTTTCACCGCTTCCCACTTCCACCAGCAACGGAACATCCAGTTTCATGCTGTTTTCCATAAGCTCATGGATCTTTTCTGAGACGGCGGCAACGTCATCTTTATGCACTTCAAACACCAGTTCATCGTGCACCTGCATGATCAGTTTCACGCGCGGCTGTTCTTTCTCAAGCCAGGCATCCACCGCGATCATGGCACGTTTGATGATGTCTGCTGCAGTGCCTTGCATAGGCGCATTGATGGCTGCGCGTTCTGCGCCGGCACGGCGTGCGGCGTTGCTGGATTTGATGTCCGGAAGGAACAGACGGCGTCCGTCCAGCGTTTCCACATAGCCCTGCTCTTTCGCCTGCTGGCGGGTTCGTTCCATATACTCGCGCACGCCCGGATAACGCTCAAAGTACAAGTCCATGTATTTTTGGGACTCTTTACGCGGGATATTGAGCTGGCGTGACAGACCGAACGCGCTCATGCCATAAATCAGGCCGAAGTTAATCGCTTTAGCGCTGCGTCGTTGCTCGCCCGACACGCTTTCCAGCGGCAAACCAAATACCTCCGCCGCCGTGGCGCGGTGAATGTCGAGCCCGTCAGCGAACGCGGTAAGCAAACCTTTATCGCGTGACAGATGCGCCATAATACGCAGTTCAATTTGCGAGTAGTCCGCTGAGACAATCACATAATCTTCCGGCGCGATAAACGCCTGACGGATCCTGCGCCCTTCTTCGTTACGAACCGGAATATTTTGCAGGTTCGGATCGGTGGAAGAAAGACGGCCCGTTGCCGTTACGGCCTGATGATAAGAGGTATGCACCCGCCCGGTTTTCGGGTTAATCATCAGCGGCAGCTTATCGGTATATGTGGATTTAAGCTTCGCCAGGCCACGGTATTGCAGGATCACTTTGGGCAGCGGGTAGTCGAGCGCCAGTTCTTCCAGCACTTCTTCCGACGTGGACGGCGCGCCGCCCGGCGTTTTCTTCAGCGGCTTAATGCCCTGCTTCTCAAACAAAATCGTTTGCAGCTGTTTGGTGGATGAGAGATTAAACGGCTCGCCCGCAATCTCATGAGCTTTTTGCTCCAGTTCAGCCAGACGCAGCGTGAGTTCTTCGGAATGACGATGCAAAACCGCCGGATCGATTTTCACGCCGTTACGCTCAACACGCGACAGCACGGGTACTAACGGCATTTCGATGGTTTCGAAAACGTGTCGCGGCCCTTTTTCTTTCTCAAGCTTCGGCCACATTTTCAGATGCAGTTGTAACGTGACATCCGCGTCTTCCGCGGCATAACGCCCGGCTTCTTCCAGCGCGATTTGGTTAAATGTCAGCTGGTTTTTACCTTTACCGGCAATCTCTTCAAAGGTAATGGTTTTATGTTTCAGCCAGCGATCAGACAGGCTGTCCATGTCATGACGGCCAGCAACGCTGTCCAGAATGTAAGATTCAAGCATGGTATCGAAAGCAATACCGCGCAGCTCAACGCCATAGTTCTGCAAGACGCCGCGATCATACTTGAGGTTCTGCCCTACTTTACGGGCGCTTTCGCTCTCAAGAAGCGGTTTAAGCAGTTCCAGCACCCGCTCGCAGCTTAGCTGTTCCGGCGCATCAATATAGTCGTGCGCCACGGGCACATAGGCTGCGACGCCAGGTTCCGTCGCAAAGGAGAAACCCACCAGCCGTGCATTGTGGTTATCGAGGCTGTCCGTTTCGGTATCAAAAGCGAAGAACGGCGCTTTCTCCAGACGGCGAATCCACTCGGTAAGCGTTTTCTCATCGAGAATGGTGACGTAACTATCGTAAGAGAGCACAGTAGCCGGTTCGTCAGGCTCTTCATTGATAACGATAGTTTCCTGCACTTTTGCCGCAGGCTTCGCGCCTTTTGCCTGAAGCCATTTACCGGCTTCAACATCCGCAGTCCAGCGTTTGAACTCATATTTTTTAAACAGATCAACAAGCACATCCACTACCGGCTGTTTCACTTCCAGCCGATCGCAGGTCAGTTCAAGTTCCACATCGGTTTTGATGGTGGCAAGCTGGTAAGAGAGATACGCCACCTCTTTATGTTCCGCGAGCTTAGCCGCCATCGTTTTGGCGCCACGGAAACTCAGGCCTGCGATTTTTTCCGGCTCGGCAAACAGCGTATCCAGCCCACCCAGGCCATGTAACAACGCCTGCGCCGTTTTCTCGCCTACGCCAGGCACGCCCGGGATGTTATCTGAGGAGTCACCCATCAGCGCCAGGAAGTCGATGATCAATTCCGGCGGCACGCCGTATTTCGTCACCACCTCTTCAGGGCCGAGAATGGTATTTGTCATCGTGTTGATAAGCGTAATGTCCGGCGTAACCAGCTGGGCCATATCTTTATCGCCGGTACTGATCAGCACCGGACGGCCTGCTTTTTCTGCTTCGCGGGCCAGCGTACCGATAACGTCGTCAGCTTCAACACCGGAAACGGCCAGCAACGGCAGCCCCATCGCTTTTACCATGGCATGCAGCGGTTCGATTTGCGCTCTCAGATCGTCGGGCATTGGCGGGCGATGTGATTTGTAATGCTCAAACAGCTCATCACGAAATGTTTTGCCCTTGGCATCAAAGACCACTGCGGCATGAGTAGGTTGATACTGCATCAACAGGCTACGCAGCATATTGAGTACGCCGTACATTGCCCCCGTCGGTTCGCCTGCGCTATTAGTGAGCGGAGGGAAAGCATGATATGCCCGGTACAGGTAAGAAGAACCATCAACGAGGATTAGGGGATTTTCTGGAATTTGAACCATATTTTCCGTGCCTGATGTTTTGAGTTATCCCTAAAGGATGCCATAGCTGGCAAACAAATATGAACCTTTCAGTCCAGGATCCGGGAAACAATTCGCGATCTTAGCGTAAACTCGCAAGATCAACCTGTGGATAAGTGTGTGAACAAAACTTTTCATAATATATACGCGCTGCAAAAAGATGATAAACCAATTTAAAAAAATACTGTTTATCATGCAGTTAAGATTAATAATCGATCGACGATATTTCTTCCTCTCTCAGAGACTTATTGTGGATATAAAATATTGTCGTCTGTGACAAATCACTGTTAAATCCAATGGTTTCAGCGAAGCCAAATAGCCCCACGTTTCGGTTCGTCTTTAAACAGGGATTTCTGTTAAAATCCCCCGCCTGCGCACATTAGCGGCGTACCGTTTCCCATAACTCCATGAATAAAATCATTATGTCGAAATTGATTGCGGCGATAACGCTGTTTTTAAGTATCGCGCTGACTATTATAGTGACCGTTTTTTGCTCGGTTCCGATCATTGTAGCGGGGATATTAAAACTTTTACTGCCTGTTCCTGCGGCGTGGCGGGCCATTTCCGCTTTTTGTAATTTTATGATGTATTGCTGGTGCGAAGGCCTTGCCGCGCTGTTAAAACTTAACCCTCATTTACAGTGGGATGTTGAGGGGCTCGAAGGACTTAACAAGAAAAACTGGTATTTGCTGATTTGTAATCACTATAGCTGGGCTGACATCGTTGTACTTTGTGTGCTGTTCCGTAAGCATATTCCGATGAATAAATATTTCCTTAAGCAACAACTCGCCTGGATCCCTTTTATCGGACTGGCGTGTTGGGCACTGGATATGCCGTTTATGCGGCGCTATTCGCGCAGTTATTTATTACGTCATCCGGAACGGCGCGGAAAAGATGTTGAAACGACTCGACGCTCCTGCGAAAAATTCCGCCGACAGCCAACAACCATCGTCAATTTTGTTGAGGGATCGCGTTTTACCGAAGAAAAGAGCCTGCAGTTACGCTCACCTTTCCGGCATTTGCTTCCACCGAAAGCAGCGGGTATCGCCATGGCGCTTAATGTGCTCGGCTCGCAATTCGATAAGATGTTAAACGTCACGCTGTGTTACCCGGAAAATAGTGCGACGCCTTTTTACGATATGCTCAGCGGTAAATTAACCCGTATTGTAGTGAGGATAGAATTGCTGCCGGTTGCGGAAGAGTTGCATGGGGATTATGTCAATGACAAAAACTTTAAGCGTCAGTTCCAGCTATGGCTTAATGCGATATGGGCTGAGAAAGATAGCCTGTTGGAAAGCATAAAACAGCAGTACAAAAAAGCCGGTCATTGACCGGCTTTTTGTTTGAAACTTATTTCTTCTCGACCAGGAATTTCACCGTGTCGGCATATTGCTGGACAAAAGCATCCATATTGCTGGTATCCATACCCTGAGGATTCAGCTGATATTTACCGTTAACAAACATCGCCGGCACGCCGCGCAGGCCAAGATCGGCGGCCGCTTTTTCCTGTTGAGCAACCAGTGATTTCACGACGAAGCTGTTCCAGGCGGCATCGTACTCTTCAGCTTTAATACCGGCATCAATAAACACTTTGCGAATGTCCGCGACTGTCTGCACCGTTTGTGTTTTCTGGACGGCTTCAAACATTGGCGCGGTAATTTTATCTTCAACGCCAAGTGCAATCGCAACGGCCCAGGCTTGCGTTAAATCCTTGCCCAGCGGCCCCAGAAACTCGACGTGATACTTCGTCATCTTCGTGCCTTCCGGCAGTTTCTTTTTGACGTTATCAGAAACATGGATCACTTCTTCAAACTGGTAGCAGTGCGGGCAGTAGAATGAGAAAAACTCAAGCACTTGCGGTTCGCCGACAACGGGTTTTTCCAGCGTCGTGTACTGTTTGCCGTCGGTGATTTGGGCAGCTGTTGCGCTAAACGCCAGAATCATACCCGCCAGCGCCAGTAATACTTTTTTCATCTTCAACTCTCTCCTGAATATTACAGATTAATACATTGGCGTTAATTGCAATGGAGGCTCATTAAGAACCCGCACTTGTTCATGAAACGTTGCCGTTTGCCTGCGCCAGTAATCTTCCTCGGTTAACCAGGGAAAATTACGGGGAAACGCAGGATCTTCCCAGCGCCGAATTAACCACGCCAGGTAATAAACCATACGCATCGCGCGTAACGGTTCAATTAAGGTCAGCTCGCTTAATTTAAACGGCGTGAACTCTTCGTAAGCTTCAATAATGGTCTCAAGCTGGATACGCTGTTCGGCGCGATCGCCGTTTAACAACATCCATAAATCCTGAACGGCCGGTCCGTTGCGCGCATCGTCAAGATCCACAAATAACGGGCCATCACGCCAGAGAATATTACCGGGATGGCAATCACCGTGTAAGCGTAGCGTATCTGCGCGATTGTCCCAACGGCTACTTACCGCGTCGATCAATGCGTCAGTCGCGCTGAGGAAGGTATGCTTTAACGCGGAAGGGATCAATGAAGACGTTTCCAGCAATGCGCGCGGCTCATTAAGGTATTCATCAATGCCAATGGTAGGGCGATGCTGAAACAGGACGCTACGGCCAACCTGGTGGATGCGTCCGAGATAACGACCAACCCACTCCATTTGATCGAGGTTATCCGTTTCATATTGACGCCCGCCGAGACTTGGGAAGACAGCAAAACGGAAGCCCTGATATTCCGGTAACGTCGTGCCGTTTAGCAACAGCGGGGCAGCCAAAGGTATTTCATTAGCCGCTAATTCCAGAGCAAATTCATGCTCTTCGAGGATCTGCGCATTTGACCAGCGCAGAGGGCGATAGAATTTGACGACATAGCGCTTGCGGTCTTCATCCTGAAACTGGTAGACGCGATTTTCATAGCTATTCAGCGGCGTTAGCCCGGAATCAACACGGATGCCTTGTTCAAACAGCGCATCCATTATGATGTCCGGGTGTAACGTCTGGAAAGTAAAAGCGTTATCTGTCATTCCGTAATCCAAAAACACAGCCAATGCTTCAGAATATCATCTCAGCGGCGTGCTGTTGGCTTCACTTACATGCTTTTACTCTTTAATCACGCCACGCGCCCGGAGTAGCGCGGTTTTAAAGTCCTCTTCATAATCCTTTTTCAATCCCGGGATGGCTTCGTCACTGGCGCAATCCCGCATTTTCAGGTGATATATCAAAATATCATCAGTGAGATCGACCAGATCGCCGTTAAAACCTGACTCTGTGGCCAGTTTTTGTAAAAATTGCAGCAAATTAAGATCGGGTTCTTTCTGCCAGGCAGGTTGAAGTAACTCAATCACTTCATTCAGGCGTTTGCATTTCATAGGGGCGCTCCTTTCTTTGAGAAAGACACGTTAACAGGGTCAAACCCACATTAAAAGAGGCGATATTCTTGGCGAAGGTAACGGGTGTAGTGCTGGCTGGCGGACGTGCGACACGAATGGGCGGGAAAGATAAAGGCCTGTTATCACTTAATGGCAAACCATTATGGCAACACGTGGCATCCCGACTTTTATCGCAGGTTGATAACCTGGTGATCAGCGCGAACCGCAATATCGAGCAGTATCAGCAAAGCGGTTTTCCCGTCATCACCGATACGCTGGCGGACTTCCCCGGCCCACTGGCCGGAATGCTGTCAGTCATGCAATCGGTCGACAGTGCATGGTATGTCTTCTGTCCCTGCGATACGCCAAATATTCCAGGTGATGTCGTATTACGCTTGCAGGTCGGCATCAATGGCGCACCGGCGGCATGGGTCAACGATTCACATCGCGATCATCCCACTATAGCGCTGATTAACCGAAGCGTAATTCCGCTGCTGGAAGCATATTTAAGCAGCGGAGAACGGCGGGTAATGGTATTTCTGCGTCAAATCGGCGGGCATGCCGTCGTGTTTAATGACAGCCCACATTGTTTTGCCAATGTGAATACCCCTGACGAACTGGCCCACTGGCAGGAGAAGCAATGATACCCATACTTGGCATTGTAGGATGGAGCGGCACCGGAAAGACAACGCTACTGAAAAAACTGATTCCGGCGTTGAATCAACGCGGTATACGAGTCGGGCTCATTAAACATACTCATCATAATATGGACGTCGATAAGCCGGGTAAGGACAGTTATGAGCTACGCAAAGCAGGCGCCAGTCAGACCCTGGTCGCGAGCTCGGAGCGGTGGGCATTAATGACCGAAACGCCCGACGAAGCGCCACTCGATCTCCAGTATCTGGCCAGCCGCATGGATCAGCGTACGCTCGACATTATTCTGGTAGAAGGTTTTAAGCATGAAGCCATACCGAAACTGTTCCTTTACCGTGAGGGCGCAGGGCGTTCAGTTAACGAGCTTAGTTGCGATGAGTATGCTATTGCGCTGATTACGGATATCGATATCGCGTACTCTTTACCGGTTATAGATATTAATGATGCGCAGCAGGTAGCGGAGTTTATTGAAGCCTGGCTGAAAAAACAGAATGTATAGATGTAAACAGTGGTCGTTTAAGCATGAATTTGATGGTTTTTACGGTATTGCAGACAGCAAAAAGCCCGTCCTTACGGACGGGCTTCTGCTTATTTGATGCCTGGCAGTTCCCTACTCTCGCATGGGGAGACCCCACACTACCATCGG
>OKCK01000007.1_pt1 | contig 141149 bp, 132 predicted proteins | sample 1614961 | NCBI WGS metagenome assembly OKCK01 (sample SAMN04436984, study PRJEB24849) | human gut metagenome | biome: human gut; feature: NICU; material: stool | host: Homo sapiens | place: USA: Saint Louis, MO | collected 2010-07-31
ATCTATCGATATGACCAGGTTTATCTTCAAATAAAATCGAGTAATTACGCAAGTCGTAATTGTTTTTTTTACAGTGTTCTATGAAATCAATAAGGGAATAATCATTATCACGCGCATTAATATTATCTTTTTTATAAAAACCACGATGTTTTTTTTGAAAAAGCAATCTATTTTTTTCACGCATCAAATGATAATCATTAATATCATTTTTTTGATGAAATATATGAAAAGCAATATCTTTTTCTAGTAAAGAATCAAAACATAGTTTGCCAAGATGCTTACGATAACCCACATAAAATAATGGGGAACGTGATGTATTCTCAACCAACAAATCATAAGTATCATTTAACAGACCATGATATTCACACAACCTTATTAAAAAATCGAAATCTTCATACCCATGCCCTTCAAAACATGTATCGAAGCCATGGATTGCAGCATAATCTTTTGCAGACATTATTGTTAACGAGGATGGACTAGCTAGATGTAAAAATTCTTTTCTAGAATAAGCAAAATATTTTTCTTTTAATTCATTAATCGTTATTTTGCCCTCCATCAGGGCTAAACTTCCAAAGCTTGTTAAATAAAGGCAGGGTATTATGTAGAATGGTTTTTTTTTACTACTTATCAGTTGTAGATATTTTATGATAAGAGCCATGTCAGGAAAAATATCCACATCAAACAAAGCGATATATTTAGTTTTACAATTTGTAAACGCCAAATTTCGCAATAAAGAAGTGTTTACATTTATGCTTATTTTCTGTGAAAATAAAATTTCAACATTTGCATAATTCCTCATAACCTCTGTAAAAAAAATTTTCTTACTAGTATCATCAGCACTGACACCAAAAATCAACTTTATATTGTGTTTATTGGCTTCAAAAGCGAATTTTTTTGCCTTTTCAAGTATATCTTTTTTTCGATACCTTAGGTCTATAGGAATTAGAATTGTTAAGAGATCATTAAGCGAATCATTCATAGACTTTCTTCTTTCCTATACATAGAAATAGCTTCTGCAATATTTTCAAAGTAAATTAGTCGCTCATCTCTTTGTAAAAACAATGCAACATCACAGTAGTCTTTTAATGAATTTAAGCTATGCGAAACCATTAGCAAATCTGAAGAATGTCGTTTTTGATTGAATAGCTCTATGCACTTCTGTTTAAAACGTGCATCGCCGACTGCTGTAACTTCATCAACAAGGTAATAATCGAATTTAAAGGCCATACTCAATCCAAACCCCAACCGGGATTTCATGCCGGACGAGTAGGTTTTGATGGGCATATCAAAGTATTTGCCCAATTCGGCGAAATCCTCGACGAACTCGATTTTCTCTTTTAATTCCTCTTTTTTAGCGTACAGGCGGGCCACGAATTTCACATTCTCGCGCCCCGTCAGGCTACCCTGAAACCCGCCAGACAAGCCCACGGGCCAGGAAATGGTTTTATCCGTAACGATGCGCCCGCTATCGGGCCGATCGATACCGCCGATCATACGCAGCAAGGTTGATTTACCCGCCCCGTTGCGGCCTATCAGCGCTACGCTTTTCCCGCTCGGCAGTTCCAGGTTGAGATTTTTGAAAACGTAATGCCTGCCCTGCGGTGTACGGTAGGACTTAGTGAGGTTTTCGATTTTGATCATGACGTCAGCATCGCCGCTTCCCGGGTACGGTAGAGCGCCAGACCGATAAACAGCGTCACCAGTGTGCAAAATGCCAGATAGTTCAGGCTTACGCCTTGCGTTTGATAACCGGCCACCACAGATTCACGGCTTAACTCCACGGCATGTACAATCGGATTCCACAACAACAGCGGCCAGTAATCTTTCGGAACGGCATGCAACGGGAACATGATGCAGGAAATAAAATAGAGAGGTTTTAACATCACAGGCAAAAGCTTTTCAGTTTCAGGGAAGGTTCTGCCCGTCACCATAAAGATAAGTCCGATGCCGCAGGCGAAAAGCACCAGCAACACCCACGTCAACACCAGCGTGATGAATTGTGTAACGGTGAACTCTTCACCACATACCCCTACAATCGCCATCAAAATGATATAGACAACCACATAAATCAGCGTTTCAATCGCAGCGCGGGCGATAATGGTATCAATAGGTTTTACCGGTCGATAATTGAACAGCCCCTGATTGGCTTCGATAGCGTTAATTGAGCGAGTGGCAATATTACTAAATATAAAATAGGGAATAATGCCATTTAGCAGAAATACCGGAAAAGAGATATCCGGCATGGTGCGATGCATTATAAAGCCAAAAATAACCAGCAGTATCAGCATATGCGCGGCGGGTTCTAATATCGCCCATAAATAGCCAAGGCGATATTTCCCGAATCGCGTCTTTAACTCACGTAAAAAGAGGGCATGCACAGCGGCTTTCTGCACCTCAAAACCACTTCTGGCCATAACCGATCCGAAAAATTTTCTTTGAAATGAACACGCTACCGCCCCTGGCTTTGCAGCAACCACATGCTGTACGACGCAGGCAACGGTAAGAGGAAAACAGAAGAAGAAAGCACTCAGGTGAATCGTGGGATACATATATCCGCGTCGTGTGGCGGAGAAATGGGGTAAAGGTGGGTCAAACAAAAACGAGGTTAACCAAATCTGGTAAAGCTGCGCTGAAGCCCGTCATCCCTGGATATCGACTCAAGTTCCTTTCTAAAAACCGAGTCAAATTAACTCTTATGTGAGATTAATCCTAATCGTTTTAGGCTATTAAATAACTCATCATTATTAGCCTGAAGTTATTACATAAGGTTACTATATTGTAGATATCTTATTCACTCGTTTTGAGTACCTAAGGTAAATTTCTAAAGCACTTCAAAAAGCAAATGTTTTCAGCAAGTTAAGTTAAATTTTAGAGCTTGTTACTTTTTAACCACGAGAAAAGCATGGATATTTTTTATTAAATTTAAAAATTTAACTTAGGGGTAAAACTGAAACTTTTTGGACGCATAAAATATAAAAATATCGCCCAGGATGATTCTTAATGGAAATATGAATTTGTCACCTATCAATTCTGGTGGTTATTTATAAAGGTTATTTTTTATACGAATCTTTAATTTCCGCATATTGCAGTGCAAAATCGATGTAACAGGAGAGCGCGGGTGAGTTTAATTTGCGGCTTGGATAAACTAAATACAGATCGTTACCCTCTGGTTCCCAGTCGGGAAGTACGCGTTTTAATATGCCGCTTGTTAAGGACGTCCCCATCAGGAAGGAAGGTAATAGTGTAATACCCGCCCCCTCCATGGCGCATTCACGCGCATAGAGAAGATTATCGGTGGTGTGTAAGCGGGGCAGCGTACAACGAAAGTAATCGTCTCCTTTTTGCAGCACCCACTCATTCCATGCGCGATGGACAATACATTGATGCTCAGCCAGTTGACTGGGGTGTTCAATCGCAGGATGGGAATCAAGATAGGCTGGCGAAGCGGCCAGTATACGCGGGCTGTGCCCAATCATACGGCCGATGAGCGATGAATCCTGAGGTTTTCCGGTACGCAGCGCCACGTCATAACCGCTTTCAACCAGATCAATCAATTCGTCTGAGACCGACACTTCCAGTATCACTTCAGGATAACAACGCTGAAATTGCGTATTCATACGCGCCAGTAATGTCGCGCCGATGCCCGCCGGGCAGGTAATGCGCAATCTGCCGCTGGGATTGTCGCGTAACCGCTGTAGTGCAAACTCAGCACGTTCGGAAGCATCAATCATTTCCCGGCAATGCACCAGATAACGTTCGCCCGCAAAGGTCAGATTGATTTTTCGCGTGGTGCGATTGAGTAACCGCAGACCCACCTGCTGTTCAAGCTGGCTGATACGCAGGCTGACGCTCGATTTCGGTAATCCCGCCTCATTCGCCGCCGCCGTAAAACTCCCCCGCTCTGCCACCAGCGCAAACAGCGCCATATCCTGTAACTGTTTAAACATGATTGTTCATCTCACACGAACACAGCGTTAGTGATTGTCCATATTATCATCTGCCGCCACCTCGCCTAGACTGATTTCACACCTCACTTTTTAAATCAGTTTTACGGGAGCGCACCATGTCAGTCAGAGCTATTGCCGTTAATCCTCACGATCCAGCCAGCTTTATTGAGATCCATCCCGATATGCCACAGCCTGGCGACCATGATTTGCTGGTTGAAGTTAAGGCGGTGTCGATAAACCCGGTCGATACCAAAGTGCATAAAGGTATTCAAAAAAACGGGCTGCAGGAGCCGCGTATTCTCGGTTGGGATGCCAGCGGCATTGTGAAAGCAACCGGCAGCAAAGTGACCGGCTTTCAACCGGGGGATGAAGTCTATTACGCAGGCGACATCACCCGCCCTGGCAGCAATACCACCCATCAGTTGATCGATGCGCGTATCGTTGGACATAAGCCTAAGAGCCTCGACTGGGCCGCTGCCGCCTCAGTTCCGCTAACGGCACTTACCGCATGGGAAGGATTATTCGAGCGCCTGAATATTCAGGACGCCAGTGCGGATAAAACGCTGTTAATTATCGGTGGCGCGGGTGGCGTGGGCTCGCTGGCAATCCCGTTTGCGAAACACAGCAGTAAAGTAAAAGTCATCGCAACCGCTTCGCGGGAAGAGTCCGCTCAGTGGTGCCGTGACCGCGGCGCGGACCTGGTGGTAAGCTATCACGATCTGCCGGGCGAACTGGCGAAACACGACATCAAGTTTGTCGATTACATCTTTATCCTCAACGATACCGATGGTCACTGGCCTGCTGTATCACAGCTTATCGCGCCGCAAGGGCACATTTGCACTATCGTGGAGAACACTCAGCCGCTTAATCAGGATGCGCTGAAATCAAAATCCGCCGCCTTACACTGGGAATTTATGTATACGCGCAGTATGTATCAGACTGCCGATATGGCGCGTCAGGGCGAGATTCTGGACCACGTCGCCAGGCTTATCGACGACGGCATTGTCGAAAGCGCCCTGAGCGAAACGCTGCACGGGTTAAGCGTGGAGACTATCCGTGAAGCCCACGAGAAAGTGCTGGCCGGGCATATGCGCGGGAAAGTGGTGATTGCGTTTTGAGATAACGCGTCATTAACAACATAAAAGCAAAACCCCGCCGGAGCGGGGTTTTTAATGTGTGAAGCTGACCGGTAAGCCGCGTTCTTTTCATAGAAAGCGTCGTGGACAGTCATTCATCCTGACCGCGCTCTGACTTTTCACTTCCCCAAAAAGCAAAACCCCGCCGGAGCGGGGTTTTTAATGTGTGAAGCTGACCGGTAAGCCGGGTTCTGTCGTGGACAGTCATTCATCTAGGCCAGCAATCGCTCACTGGCTCAAGCAGCCTACCCGGGTTCAGTACGGGCCGTACCTTATGAACCCCTATTTGGCCTTGCTCCGGGTGGAGTTTACCGTGCCGCGAACTGTTGCCAGACGCGCGGTGCGCTCTTACCGCACCCTTTCACCCTTACCTGATCCCGCTTGCGCGGGCCATCGGCGGTTTGCTCTCTGTTGCACTGGTCGTAGGCTTGCGCCCCCCAGGCGTTACCTGGCACCCTGCCCTATGGAGCCCGGACTTTCCTCCCCTCCGCCCGTCTCCCCCGAAGGAGGACGACGACGAAGCGGCGACTGTCTGGTCAGCTTCGGCGCGGAGTATAGAGGGTTTGCGCCGCGCTGTCACGCCTTAAGGCGCAGTATGCATCCCAACGTTGAGCGTCGCGGCAATATTGCGCGAGGCGCGATAAATATTTTCAAAGGCGTTCTTAAGCGCTTCTTCCAGCGAACCGATGCTGGTTAATACGCTGAATACCGCGTCAATGCCGTACTGATGCACCACGCCGACATCCGGCGTCAAACTGCCGGCAATGCCGATCACCGGTTTATGGTATTTCATGGCGACGTTCGCCACGCCAACCGGCACTTTACCGTGAATACTCTGGCTGTCGATGCGCCCTTCGCCCGTCACCACCAGCGTGCAGTCATGAATATGCTCTTCCAGATTCAGCGCCTCGGTAACAATCTCAATCCCGCTGCGCAATTCCGCATTCAAAAAGGCCATCAGCGCCGCGCCCATTCCGCCCGCCGCACCTGCGCCAGGCACGTTTTTTACGTCCACGCGCAGGGATTTTTTTATCACATCCGCGAAGTGCCCGAGATTGCGATCAAGCTCGACGATCATCGCTTCCGTCGCGCCTTTTTGCGGCCCGAAAATCCGCGATGCGCCCTTTTCGCCGACCAGCGGGTTCGTCACATCGCAGGCAACGCGGATGGTGCACTCTTTCAAACGTGGGTCGAGCCCGGAAATATCAATCGTGTTTAACGCAATCAGACTGCCGCCGCCGTTGCCAATCGCGTTTCCGGCAGCATCGGTAAGCTTTGCACCCAGCGCCTGCACCATACCTGCGCCGCCGTCATTGGTGGCGCTGCCGCCAATGCCGATAATAATGTTGCGCGCCCCGTGATCCAGCGCATGAAGGATTAACTCCCCGGTGCCGCGCGAGGTGGTAATCAGCGGGTTGCGTTGTTCAAGCGGAACCAGCGAGAGTCCACTGGCTTCCGCCATTTCAATAAATGCGGTGTTGTTATCGCCCGACATACCCCAACTGGCATTCACGCGCTCGCCCATCGGGCCGGTCACCTGGGTTGTGATTTTGCTGCCGTCAGTTGCCGAAATCATGGCGTCCACCGTCCCTTCGCCGCCATCGGCAACCGGTACGCGGACATACTGCGCGTCAGGAAAAATCTCCCGAAATCCTTTTTCGATGGCCTGGGCTACCTCAGCAGCAGGAAGGCTTTCTTTATAAGAGTCTGGTGCAATTACAATTTTCATAATGATTAAGCCCTTCTTGCCGTGCGGGGCGTGAAACCAGGGGCGCGTCCCCGCGCCCTGTTTTATTACCGGGTGATTTCGACCTTCGCCAGTTTCTCGTAGTAGCACGCCAGTGCGCTGTGATCGTCGTTGCCATGCCCATCGGCACGCAGCGCCTGCATCATTTCCATTACCGCAGCGGTCAGCGGCAGTTGCGCGCCTACGCCGTGCGACGTGTCCAGCGCATTCGCCAGATCTTTAATGTGCAGGTCGATACGGAAACCCGGCTTGAAGTTGCGATCCATCACCATCGGCGCTTTCGCGTCCAGTACGGTACTACCCGCCAGGCCGCCGCGGATAGCCTGGTAAACCAAATCAGGATTAACGCCCGCTTTGGTGGCCAGGGTCAGCGCTTCAGACATCGCCGCGATGTTCAGCGCCACGATGACCTGGTTTGCCAGCTTGGTGACGTTACCTGCGCCGATTTCACCGGTGTGTACCACGGAGCCCGCCATCGCTTTCAGCAGATCGTAGTATTTGTCGAAAATCGCTTTGTCGCCGCCAACCATCACGGACAGCGTGCCGTCAATCGCTTTAGGTTCGCCGCCGCTTACCGGTGCGTCGAGCATGTCGATGCCTTTGGCTTTCAGCGCCTCGCTGATTTCACGGCTTGCCAGCGGAGCGATAGAACTCATATCGATCACCACTGTGCCCGGCTTCGCGCCTTCAATAATGCCGTTTTCACCCAGCGCCACGTCTTTGACGTGCGGAGAGTTCGGCAGCATGGTGATGATGACGTCACACTGTTGGGCAATCTCTTTCGGCGTCGCCGCGGTGCTGGCGCCCGCTTCAACCACTTCAGCAATTACCTCAGCATTGCGGTCGGCAACCACCAGGGAATAACCGGCTTTAATGAGGTTTTTACTCATTGGTTTACCCATGATGCCCAGGCCAATAAAACCAACTTTCATTGTCATAGCGTTAATCTCTCTCGTTAATTACGGGGGTGGTTATTTTTTAAAAGCGTCACACAGTTTCTGCGTGGCAGAGCGGAACACGCCCAAATCGCTGCCGACGGCAACAAAGGTTGCGCCCCATTCCAGGTAACGGCGCGCATCGGCCTCAACCGGCGCCAGAATGCCTGACGGTTTGCCGTGCGCTTTGGCGCGCTCGAAAATGTACTGGATTGCGCGTTGCACTTCCGGATGGTTCGCGTTGCCCAGATGGCCCAGCGCCGCCGCCAAATCGCTGGGACCGACGAAGATACCGTCCACGCCATCGGTGGCGGCAATAGCATCAACGTTATCAACGCCCTGCTGGCTTTCGATCTGCACCAGGATGGTGATGTTCTGGTTGGACTGCGCAAAATAATCCGGCACCGTGCCGAACATATTGGCGCGATGAGAAACGGACACGCCGCGGATGCCTTCCGGCGGGTAGCGGGTGGATGCCACTGCCTGCACCGCTTCTTCTGCCGTTTCGACGAACGGGATCAGAAAGTTGTAGAAACCAATATCCAACAGGCGCTTGATAATGATCGGTTCGTTGGTCGGGGCGCGAACCACTGGCGCGCTGTGGCTGCCTTTCAGGGCCATCAGTTGCGGAATAAACGTGGTGATATCGTTCGGCGCATGTTCGCCATCCAGTACGATCCAGTCGAAGCCTGCCAGACCCAGCACTTCAGCGCTGATCGGATTTGCCAGTGCAGACCAGCAGCCGATTTGGGTCTGTTTAGCCGCCAGCGCGGCCTTGAATTTGTTGGGGAAAATAGCGCTCATTATCTTTTACCTTAATGTCATCGATGCTTATTTCTGCAGTTCCATACGCTTGATATCGCCGACCACGAACAGGTAGCAAATCATCGCCATCAGGGCGGAACAGCCCACGAACAGCAGCGCAGCGTTGAAGGAGTGCAACTCACTCACCAGATAGCCAATCACCAGCGGGGTGACGATAGAGGCGACGTTACCAAACACATTGAATACTCCGCCGCACAGGCCGACAATCTCTTTCGGCGCGGTATCGGAGATAACCGGCCAACCCAGTGCGCCAAAGCCTTTGCCGAAAAATGCCAGCGCCATCAGCGCAATCACCAGCACGGTGTTGTCGGTGTAGTTACACAGAATGATGGTGGAGGCGAGCAGCATGCCCAGCACAATCGGCAGCTTACGGGCCAGGGTCAACGAACAGCCGCGTTTAATCAGGGAATCAGAGAACACGCCGCCCAATACACCGCCTGCGAAACCGCACAGCGCAGGGATAGAAGCCACCATGCCTACCTTCAGGATCGACATGCCCTTTTCCTGCACCAGGTAAATCGGGAACCAGGTCAGGAAGAACCAGGTAATGGTGTTGATAAAGTATTGCCCGAAAAACACGCCTAACATCATTCGGTTAGTTAACATCTGTTTGATGTAATGCAGTTTCGGGCCGCTATCCTGTGCGGTTTTTTTGTGGTCCATATCCACCACAGCGCCGCCTTTCTTAATGAAGTCCAACTCCGCCGCAGACATACCCGGATGGTCAGTCGGGTTATGGATGAACTTCACCCACAGGAACGTCAGCACAAAACCAATCGCGCCCATGACGGTGAACACATGCTCCCAGCCCCATGCGAACGTCAGCCAACCCAACAGCGGCGAAAAGAGCGCCAGTGAAAAGTATTGTGCAGAGTTGAAGATAGCGGATGCGGTGCCGCGCTCTTTGGTAGGGAACCAGGCCGCCACAATACGGGCGTTCGCCGGAAATGACGGCGCTTCAGAAAAGCCCAGCATAAAGCGCATCAGGAACATGGAGATCCCGGCCCAGGCCAGCGGCAGCATGTCCACGAATCCCTGCATAAAGGTGAACAGCGACCAGAAGAACAGGCTAAACGTGTAAACTTTCTTCGAACCGTAACGGTCCAGTAGCCAGCCGCCCGGTATCTGCATTAACAGATACGCCCAGCCGAAGGCAGAGAAAATATAGCCCATGGAAAGGGCGCTAAGATGAAGTTCTTTTGCCACTTCGGTGCCGGCAATCGAGAGCGTCGCGCGGTCAGCGTAATTTATTGCAGTAACAATGAAAATAATCAGCAATATTGTATAGCGGGTATGCATCCCCTTTTTTGCTTCACTGACGGTGTCAAGTATCATATTATTTACCTCGAATCCTCGCACACAACAGGGAATTAATCTCAGTCGGTACGTGAGTGGTATTTATATTTCTTATCTTATTAACGGATATTAATTTCACACCATTACGTTATGGGTCAGTATAAACACCCGCCCTGTCCCACGCATCATGCACTTGCACAACAAAACAGAGATAAATATGATTTTTATTTTGCTAAAGCCCAGCAACGTGGGCGCTAATGCACATATTTTATGATTGCTGCCCTTGCCAGCTCTGGCTTCGCGGCATCTGGTGATCTGTGTCACATTTTTATTTTTGCACAGCTGACATTCTTACTGCCATTACAGGTTTATATATATCCTGAATAATACGAGCGGCAGCAAAGCGGTAATAACGTGAATCCCTGAGGCGTAATAAAGCCATTGACCAGGCTGAACGAATATCACCCACGCAACTGCACTATGACGTATGATGGATAACGATAAAAATAGTATTCATTAATTTATTAACCATGCCTTGAGCACGCGGAGAATACTGGACAATGGCTAATATCGAAATTAAACAACAACCGCCTGGCGCGTTTTATATTAAGGTGCATGACACCGATAACGTGGCCATCATTGTTAATGATTCCGGGTTAAAAGCGGGCACCCGTTTCCCGGATGGGCTTGAGTTAATTGAACATATTCCTCAGGGCCATAAAGTGGCGCTGTGCGATATCCCGGCTCATGGCGAAATCATCCGGTATGGCGAAGTGATCGGTTATGCCGTTAAAGCGATCCCGCGCGGAAGCTGGATCGACGAATCGCTGGTCGAATTACCCAAAGCCCCGCCGCTTCATACTCTGCCGCTGGCAACCAAAGTTCCTGAGCCATTGCCGCCGTTAGAGGGCTATACCTTTGAAGGCTACCGCAATGCGGATGGCAGCGTTGGCACCAAAAACCTGCTTGGCATTACCACCAGCGTACATTGCGTGGCGGGTGTCGTGGATTACGTCATCAAAATCATCGAACGTGATTTACTCCCACGCTATCCGAACGTGGACGGCGTGGTCGGTCTGAATCACCTGTACGGTTGCGGGGTGGCAATTAACGCGCCTGCGGCAGTGATCCCGATTCGCACAATCCACAATATTGCGCTGAACCCTAACTTCGGCGGCGAAGTCATGGTGATTGGCCTCGGTTGTGAAAAACTCCAGCCGGAGCGCCTGCTTCAGGGCACCGAAGATGTACAGGCTATCGCCGTGGACGATGCCAGCATTGTGCGTTTGCAGGACGAGCAGCATGTCGGCTTCCGCTCCATGGTGGACGATATTCTGCGCGTGGCCGAACGCCATCTGGAAAAACTGAATCAGCGCCAGCGCGAAACCTGTCCGGCCTCCGAACTGGTGGTGGGTATGCAGTGTGGCGGCAGCGATGCATTTTCTGGCGTCACGGCGAATCCGGCGGTGGGCTACGCTTCGGACCTGCTGGTTCGCTGCGGCGGGACCGTTATGTTCTCTGAAGTCACAGAAGTGCGCGATGCGATCCACCTCCTGACGCCGCGCGCGGCGGATGAGAGCGTGGGTAAACGCCTGCTGGAAGAGATGGCCTGGTATGATAATTACCTCGACATGGGCAAAACCGACCGAAGCGCCAACCCGTCGCCGGGCAACAAAAAAGGCGGCCTGGCAAACGTCGTGGAAAAAGCGCTGGGTTCAATTGCGAAGTCCGGTCAAAGCGCGATTGCGGAAGTCCTGTCGCCGGGCCAGCGCCCGACTAAACGCGGTCTGATTTACGCAGCGACGCCAGCCAGCGACTTTGTGTGCGGCACCCAGCAAGTGGCTTCAGGGATCACCGTGCAAGTCTTCACAACCGGGCGCGGAACGCCTTACGGTCTGATGGCCGTGCCGGTGATTAAAATGGCGACCCGTACCGAACTGGCTAATCGCTGGTATGACTTAATGGACATCAATGCGGGCACCATCGCTACCGGTGAAGAGACCATTGAACAGGTAGGCTGGAAGCTGTTTCACTTCATTCTCGATGTGGCGAGCGGCCGCAAGAAAACCTTCTCCGATCAATGGGGCCTGCATAATCAGTTGGCGGTGTTTAACCCTGCGCCAGTGACCTGACAGAGCCACTTTCATTTTGCCTGGGCATGGATCCGTCCATGCCTTTTTTATGGCTTACCCTCGCGCCCCGCACGTTATCTCGTGCGGGCAAAAATCCCGTCCAGCTAAATGTCATATTTAGACATCTCCTTTCGAAATGCAGCGCTAACCTTTCAAAACACTTTCGATTACACTAAGGATAATTATTTTTTAGGGTAATCCTCATGAACTCGTTTGAACGTCGTAATAAAATTATCGAGCTGATTAATACGCACGGCAGCGTCCTGGTGCTTGACCTGGCGAATACGTTTGGCATATCCGAAGTGACCATTCGTGCCGACCTGCGTTTGCTGGAAGAAAAAGGCCTTGTCACACGGTTTCACGGCGGCGCTGCGAAACCGGGCAATAGCGCTGCCGACAATGATAATCATGAAGTCCTGCTGGAAGCGCGCTATCAGCTGGCAAAAGATCCCAAGAAGCGCATCGCGCAAACTGCCGCCGCCATGATCGAAGAAGGCATGACGGTGATCCTGGATAGCGGCAGCACCACTTTGCTGATCGCTGAAGCGCTGGTAAAACGCGACAATATCACCGTGATCACCAACAACCTGCCGGCGGCCTATATTCTTTCCGATAACAAAGACATCACGCTGGTGGTGTGCGGCGGGACGGTGCGTCATAAAACCCATTCCATGCACGGCACCATTGCCGAGCGCTCCCTGCAGGGGATCAGCGCGGATTTAATGTTTGTTGGCGCGGACGGATTCGACACCACGAACGGCATCACCACCTTTAACGAAGGCTACTCTATTAGCGCCGTTATGGCGGCAACCGCCCGTCGTGTTGTGGCGGTACTGGATGCGTCAAAATTTAATCGCCGGGGATTTAACCAGGTCATTCCGATGGAAAAAATCGATGTGATTATTACGGATGACGGCATAAGCGAAGAAGATAAGATCCTGCTTAACAACAGCGGCGCGAAGATGATGGTGGTGTAAGAAATCGGCGGGCCAGGCCGATTTCTCTTCCGGCGCAGTGCAGGATCAGTCTTGTCCTTGCTGTTCCAGCGCGTATTTATACAGCGCATTTTTCTTCACGCCGTGGATCTCCGCCGCCAGCGCTGCAGCCTTTTTCAACGGCAGCTCAGCCTGTAATAACGTTAGCGTACGCAGCGCATCGGCAGGCAGAGCCTCTTCCTGAAGGTCAAACCCTTCGACGATTAATACCATCTCGCCCTTACGACGGTTTTCATCTTCTTTGACCCAGGCCAGCAGCTCACCGACTGGCGCGCCGTGAATGGACTCCCAGGTTTTGGTGATTTCCCGGGCGAGCACCACATAACGTGATTCGCCCAGCACCGTACAGATATCTTCCAGGCTTTCCAGCAGGCGATGCGTGGACTCATAGAAGATCAGCGTGCGCGGCTCCTGCTCAATGGCTTTAAGCGCGTCGCGTCGCGCTTTGGATTTGGCCGGTAAAAACCCTTCATAACAAAAACGGTCAGACGGCAATCCAGCGGCGCTCAGCGCAGCAATAGCCGCGCACGGGCCTGGCAATGGCACGACGCGGATCCCGGCTTCGCGGCAGGTGCGCACCAGATGGTAACCCGGATCGTTAATCAGCGGCGTTCCTGCATCGGAGACCAGCGCGATATTTTGCCCTTCCTGGAGTTTGGCCAGCAACGTTTGCGCTTTTTGCTGTTCATTATGATCGTGTAATGCGAACAAACGCGCGGAAATGGCAAAGTGTTGGAGTAATAAGCCGGTATGGCGCGTATCCTCGGCAGCAATCAGATCAACCGACTGCAACACCGAGAGCGCACGCTGCGTAATATCGCCAAGATTGCCGATCGGCGTCGGGACAATATAGAGCTGGCCCTGAGAATTCTCGGTGGAATCGTGTTGTTTCATTGTTTAGTCCGTATTGCCGATTTAATATTGAATATTGATTAAAAAAAAACTCACTGGATACAGTATGGTACCGTCAACCTTAAAACGTTCTAAAGCCGTGCGCTGCCTGCCTGTTGTGCTTGCTGCACTGTTGTTTGCTGGCTGCGGAACGCAGGCACCGGATCAAAGCACTGCCCATATGCAGGGTGAAGCGCAGGCGAATTCGGCCTACTACCTACAGCAAATGCAGCAAAGCTCGAATGATACCAAGACCAACTGGCAATTACTCGCGATACGTGCCCTGATTCAGGAAGGGAAGCGCCAGCACGCCACTGAGCTGTATCAACAACTCCCCGAAGATCTCAATGATGCCCAGCGTCGTGAACGTAGCCTGCTGGACATTGAACTGATCCTGGCGAACAAGAACTATCAGGGCGCAGCCGCCGAACTGGCGTCGCTGGATACGTCCGGATTCAGCGACGCGCAAAAAGCGCGCTACTACCAGGCGCAAATCGACGCCAGCCAGGGCCGCCCGTCTCTCGCTTTGCTGCGCGCCCTTGTCGCCCAGGAGCCGCTGCTGACGAAACCCGCCGACAAGCAGAAAAATATTGACGCCACCTGGCAGGCGCTGTCGTCAATGACGCCGGAACAAGCCAGTGCACTGGTGATTAACGCCGATGAAAATACCCTGCTTGGCTGGCTGGACTTACAACGTATGTGGTTCGATAACCGCAACGATCCCGCGATGCTGAAAGCGGGTATTCTGGACTGGCAAACCCGCTACCCCCAGAACCCTGGCGCGAAACTGCTGCCGACGCAGCTGGTGAACGTGCAGAATTTTAAACCGGCGTCCGCCGAAAAGATCGCTCTCCTGCTACCGCTAAACGGCCAGGCCGCCGTCTTTGGACGCGCCATCCAACAGGGCTTTGAAGCAGCGAAAAACAGCGGCGTGAGCCCCGTCAACGCATCGCAACCGGCTGCAGCACCTGCACCGGCGGCGGAAACTACGCCGCAACCCGTCGGGGCAGATGGCGTAGCGAGCCCGTCCGCGGCCTCCGTGAGCGAGCTAACCCATGAGGCAACCGCGCCGGTTGCAGAGCCTGAGGCGCAAACGCCAGCCGCGCAGGCAACGGCCAGCGCTCCGGCTAATCCAGGCGCTGAAATCAAAATCTACGACACCAGCAGCCAGCCGCTCAATCAGGTTCTGGCTCAGGTGCAGCAGGACGGCGCAAGCATCGTCGTCGGGCCGCTATTGAAACCTAACGTCGAAGAGCTGGTGCGCAGCAATACGCCGCTTAATGTTCTCGCGCTTAATGAACCGGAAAACGTACAGTCCCGGGTCAATATTTGCTATTTCGCGCTCTCCCCGGAAGATGAAGCCCGTGACGGTGCGACCCACATCTGGCAGCAAGGCCATCGCAATCCGCTGATTCTGGTGCCGCGCAACGCGCTGGGCGATCGCGTTACCCGCGCCTTTGCTGAACAGTGGCAGCATCTGGGTGGCGGCACCGTACTACAGCAAAAATTTGGCTCTGTCTCCGAGCTGAAAATGGGCATCAACAGCGGTTCCGGCATTGCTCTGACCGGTTCCCCGGTGGCGTCCAGCCTGCCGACGCAGCAGGCGACGACAATCGGCGGTCTGACTATCCCTGCGCCGCCGACGGATGCGCAAATCACCGCAGGCAGCAGCGGCAATGTAGATGCGGTTTATATTGTGGCCAGCCAGGATGAAGTGGCATTAATCAAGCCAATGATTGCAATGCGTACCGGCAGCCGCAACGGCGCGACGCTGTACGCCTCATCACGCAGCTCCCAGGGCAGCACCGGGCCTGATTTCCGTCTCGAAATGGAAGGCCTGCAATTTAGCGAAATCCCCATGCTGGCAGGTGAAAACCCGTCGCTCCAGCAGCAGGCGCTGGCGTCGGTGAATAACGATTATTCTCTGGCGCGCCTGTATGCTATGGGCGTGGATGCCTGGTCTCTGGCCAACCATTTCTCGCAAATGCGTCAGGTTCAGGGCTTCCAGCTCAGCGGCAATACCGGCATGTTGACCGCTGACCAGGATTGCGTCATCAACAGGAAGTTAACATGGCTCAAATACCAACAAGGACAGGTGGTGCCAGCCAATTAAGTTCGCAACAGGGCGCGGCCTGGGAACACCGGGCCCGTCTGTGGCTGGAGCGTCAGGGATTGCGCTTCGTGGCGGCGAATGTCCGCGAGCGCGGCGGTGAAATCGACCTGATCATGACACACGGTCACGTGATCGTCTTTATCGAAGTCCGGTATCGCCGCTCCGCCCGCTTTGGCGATGCCGCGGCCAGCGTAACGCTGGTCAAACAACATAAATTATTACAAACCGCGCGCCGCTGGCTCGCCCGACAGTCTGAGAGTTTTGATACTGTGGATTGCCGGTTTGATGTGTTAGCCTTCACCGGCAACCACGTCGAGTGGATTGAGAACGCGTTTTCCGCCTGATAATCAATTGACGTATTTTTCAAAGGATCGCTGTGTTAGAACGAATCAAAGTCTGCTTTACGGAAAGCATTCAAACTCAAATTGCCGCCGCCGAAGCCCTTCCGGATGCCATTTCTCGCGCAGCAATGACACTGGTTCAGTCCTTACTCAATGGCAATAAAATTCTGTGCTGCGGCAACGGCACATCCGCCGCCAATGCGCAGCATTTCGCCGCCAGCATGATCAATCGATTCGAAACCGAACGCCCGGGTTTACCTGCGATTGCACTGAATACAGATAATGTGGTCTTAACAGCGATTGCCAACGATCGTTTGCATGATGAGGTCTATGCCAAGCAGGTGCGTGCATTAGGCCATGCGGGCGATGTGTTACTGGCTATTTCCACCCGGGGCAACAGCCGGGATATTGTTAAAGCGGTCGAAGCCGCCGTAACGCGGGATATGACCATCGTGGCGCTGACCGGTTACGACGGTGGGGAGCTGGCTGGCCTGCTCGGCCCGCAGGACGTCGAAATCCGTATACCGTCTCACCGTAGCGCGCGCATTCAGGAAATGCATATGCTCACGGTGAATTGTCTGTGCGATTTGATAGATAACACGCTTTTCCCTTACCAGGATGATTAAGGAGTACACATGAAGGCATTTTCGCCCCTCGCAGTCCTTATTGCCGCGTTGCTATTACAGGGTTGCGTTGCTGCCGCAGTGGTTGGCACCGCGGCGGTAGGCACGAAAGCCGCCACCGATCCGCGCTCGGTCGGCACGCAGGTTGACGATGGCACGCTGGAGCTACGGGTTAACAGCGCATTATCTAAAGACCAACAGATCAAGAAAGATGCGCGAATCAATGTTACCGCCTATCAGGGTAAAGTTTTGCTGACCGGACAGAGCCCCAATACCGAACTGGCTTCCAGGGCGAAACAAATCGCCATGGGCGTGGAAGGCGCGACCGAAGTGTATAACGAAGTGCGTCAGGGCCAGCCGATTGGCCTGGGCACCGCATCGACTGACACCTGGATTACCACCAAAGTACGCTCCCAACTGCTGGCAAGCGATCTGGTGAAATCATCCAACGTCAAAGTCACCACTGAGAACAGCGAAGTCTTTCTGTTGGGGCTGGTCACCGAGCGGGAAGGCAAAGCCGCAGCGGATATCGCCAGCCATGTGAGCGGCGTGAAACACGTCACTACCGCCTTCACTTACATCAAGTAAATACAAAAGCGCCTGCGAGCCTGTCGCGGGCGCTTTTAACTTCCCCGTTTCGCCTTTTCCCGCAGCGCTGCGGAATCCAGTATCGTAACGCCCGGCGTGTTCTCCTCCAGCGCCTGATGCAACATGGCCAGGGCGACATCACGGGCAGAGATTGATTTCCATTTCCCCGGTAACAAGCCGAATAGCGGCGCAAACAGCGACTCGCTGAAACGCTTTTTATTCCGCTGCCCAGTCAGCATTGACGGCCTGGCGAGGGTGAGGCGCGGCCAATTCTGCGCTCGTAGCGTTTCTTCCATCTCACCTTTAACCCGGTTATAGAAAAATGGCGAGTGGGCACTGGCCCCCATTGCGCTGACCACCAGCATATGGGTGGCGCCAAGCCGCCGTCCCGTCAGGCCGGTATCCACCACCAGCGTAAAATCAGCATGTACAAACGCTTCTTTGCTTCCGGCCTCACGCCGTGTGGTGCCCAGACAGCAAAAGACAATGTCCACGGGCTCGGTGGCCTGGGCTAACGCATCCGTCAATTGAGGATCGTGTGGATTAACCATCTTGCTCATCGGCTGAAGCGGCCTGCGGCTCGGCGCGATAATCGATTCAATACGCGGATCATCGTTGAGCAACCTGAGTAAGTGCCCACCTACTAAACCACTGGCCCCTGTAATCAATACCCGGCTCATTGTTTTCCCCTTGCAGATTAATCCGTGTTGCAAAGCCCTGCCCTTCAACCAGGCTTAATAGTCAGTATTTACTATTTTCTTTGATTAAGTGTGAAAAACGAACCGAGGAGTAAACATGAGCAAGAAGATTGCAGTCCTGATTACCGACGAGTTCGAAGATTCTGAATTCACCTCGCCAGCGGAAGCCTTCAAAAAAGCGGGCCATGAAGTGGTCACCATTGAAAAACAGGCCGGTAATACCGTGAAAGGTAAGCAAGGCGAAGCTGAAGTCACCATTGATAAGAGTATTGATGACGTCAGCCCGTCTGACTTCGACGCTTTACTGCTGCCGGGCGGCCATTCGCCGGATCAGTTGCGCGGTGATTCGCGATTTGTCGACTTTACCCGTGAATTTGTTGAAAGCGGCAAACCGGTTTTTGCTATCTGTCATGGGCCGCAGCTGCTTATCAGCGCAGATGTCATCCGCGGCCGTAAGCTGACCGCGGTGACGCCGATTGTGGTTGATGTGAAAAATGCCGGGGCGGAATTCTTCGATCAGGAAGTCGTGGTGGACAAAGATCAACTGGTCACCAGCCGTACGCCGGACGACTTGCCTGCGTTTAATCGTGAAGCGCTGCGTCTGCTCGGCAACTGAGGCAAAACTGGCTAACGGTGCCAGATAAATTTTTTGCCAAAACCCAGCGTGTTGTCAGTAAATTTCAGCTCATCGAGCCGAATTGCCCAGACGGGCGCTGACATCATCCTGGCGACAGGAAAGCGGCGGTTGTAACGCTCACGCACGGCGATCGCCGCTTCCCCTTCCAGCAATGTAAGCTCGCCCTTAAACTGCACGCCGCGTATTAATGCGACGTTTTTTGTCTGCCCGCTTACCGTGCCCGCCACCCTTGTCTGTTTCCCGCTTATTTGACCATGCCGGGTTTGCGGATCGCTCAAAAAAAAGAAAGTTACGGCCTGCGGGTCGAACAAATAAAAGGAGTTAGCGCACCACATATCCTGGTCATTCGCCACGCAATAGCTCACTACATGTTGTTTACTTAACCACCGGTTGATCGTATCCAGTGCTTCCATAACGCCTCCGAAAAATTATTCCCCTAACACTACCACAGTGCCGCCGCGAGCAAAGCGTGGTAAGGTGCCAGCAACATTAATCCCCTGATATGCGTTATGAATTGTTGGTTTCTTTATCTGATTCGCACCGCCGATAACCGCCTTTACACCGGTATCACTACCGATACGCAACGCCGATTACTGCAACATCAGGCGGGGAAAGGCGCGCGCGCTTTGCGGGGGAAAGGCGAACTCACTATGGTGTTTACTGAAAAGATTGGTGAGCGCTCACTAGCGTTACGCATTGAATACCGCATCAAACAGTTACCGAAGCAGGAAAAAGAACGACTCGTTGCGGGGGAAGTTGCGCTGACAGATCTGTTTGCCGATTTGCCAGCGCCTGCGATCAGAAACGATTGAAGTGGTCGTGGTACTCGACCAGGCCGCTTACGCCCTTGAGCGCATCAGGTGCCAGCGGATGGATGTGGAACGCGCTTTCGGTTCCTGGCCAGCGGCAGTGTAAATCGTGATGGGCGGCAAGCTCAAAACCAAAACGGCTGTAAAGCGCCGGATCCCCTAACGCAACCACGGCGGCGTAGCCAAATTCATTCAGGGAATCGAGCCCTTCATACACCAACTGGCGAGCCAGCCCCTGCCCACGCAACGATTCATCAACCGCCAGCGGCGCAAGCCCGACCCACTGTAAGTCTTCGCCTTTTACGGTGACCGGACTGAAGGCGACATACCCCACGACCTGCCCTTCATCATCCGTCGCGACCAGGCCTAAAGTTAGCATTCCATCTTCACGCAGGTCATGAATGAGATCCGCTTCGCTGCCGCTTTCAAAGGTGCGGCGCAACAGCGCATCAATACCGGGTGCATCTATGGGAATTTCTACACGAATTAGCATGGTTCACCTACTGAGGTTGCTTTGGTCGAGGGTTCCTCTTTCAAACCCGCCTCGACGAAATCAGCCAGTTGCAGAAGCATAATGCGCAAAGGTTTCGGCATTGCCTCCAGCTCAATGGCATCCATCAAATTCTTCACGTTCAGGCCAAGTTCAGTATCGCCTTCGATGACCAGACGGCGCTGGAAGAATAGCGTATCCGGATCCTGTTTGCGTGCGGCGATCATCAAAAGATCGCTGGCATCTGCGCTGAAACACACATCTGCAGGCGCATCTTCCTGCACCACCAGACGACCATTTTGCACTGAAGTAAACCATCTCAGCTCGATGTCGCGCACTTCAATACACAGCCAGCGTCCCTCAAGGAACTCCAGCTCTCCTTCTTCAAGCGCCTGACGGAACTGCCAGGATAACACGTGTTCGAGCACCTGTCGCTTCAGAGCAAAGGGCGCCAGCTTAACAGGCGTCCTCATCAGTGAGGGGCCAAGACGAACCAGGCGCGAACGCAGTTTATCTAACACGAGCTCTACTCCTTGATAACTATCGACCCGTCATTGTGCCATATCATTCCCGTGAGATAGCGGCGTAAATCAAGATTTTAAACGTTTGGCTTACCCCTTTATTGATTTGGCCAATCTACCTTTAGCTGCCTCAAATCAAAAATTGTCGCCGCCAGGTTAACTAGAATCGCCGTTCATTAACAATATGGCGACGTTGATAAAGCCGCCGGGCGAGTCGTTGCCCCTCACCTTCAGGAAAAAGTATGGAGTTGCTGTGTCCTGCCGGAAATTTGCCGGCACTGAAAGCGGCTATCGAAAACGGCGCTGATGCGGTGTATATCGGCCTGAAAGACGATACGAACGCGCGCCATTTTGCAGGCCTCAACTTTACCGATAAAAAGCTTCAGGAAGCGGTGAATGTGGTTCATCAGCACCGCCGGAAGCTGCATATTGCGATTAACACCTTTGCGCATCCCGATGGCTATCAACGCTGGGAACGGGCAGTGGATATGGCTGCGCAATCCGGCGCCGATGCGTTAATTCTGGCAGATATCGCCATGCTGGAATACGCGGCGGAACGTTATCCGCATGTGGAGCGCCACGTCTCTGTCCAGGCGTCCGCCACCAATGAGGAAGCAATTCGGTTTTACCAGCGCAACTTTGATGTGGCGCGCGTGGTGCTGCCTCGCGTGCTGTCTATTCACCAGGTTAAGCAACTGGCCCGCGTGACGCCGGTACCGCTTGAAGTGTTCGCCTTCGGTAGCCTGTGCATAATGGCGGAAGGCCGTTGCTATCTCTCGTCTTACCTGACCGGGGAATCCCCCAATACCGTGGGCGCCTGTTCGCCCGCACGCTTTGTGCGCTGGCAGCAAACGCCGCAAGGGCTGGAATCACGCCTTAACGATGTGCTTATCGACCGCTACCAGGAAGGAGAAAACGCCGGGTATCCCACGCTGTGCAAAGGGCGTTACGTGGTGGATGACCAGCGTTATCACGCTCTTGAAGAGCCCACCAGCCTGAATACCCTGGAATTACTTCCGGAACTGCTCGCCGCCAATATCGCCTCGGTCAAAATCGAAGGCCGTCAGCGCAGCCCGGCGTATGTCAGCCAGGTGGCAAAAGTGTGGCGTCAGGCCATCGATCGCTGTATGGCAAATCCACAACAGTTCCAGGTTCAGCAAGCCTGGATGGACACGCTGGGCGCGATGTCCGAAGGCACGCAGACCACCCTTGGCGCGTATCACCGCAAATGGCAGTAAAGGAATCATGATGAAATATTCACTGGGGCCGGTGCTTTATTACTGGCCGAGAGCGACGCTGGAACAGTTTTATCAGGCAGCAGCGAACAGCAGCGCCGACATTGTTTACCTTGGCGAGTCGGTGTGCAGCAAGCGTCGTGATACCAAAGTCGGTGACTGGCTGGAGATGGCGAAAACGCTGGCGGCCAGCGGTAAACAGGTGGTGTTGTCGACTCTTGCATTAGTCCAGGCACCTTCGGAGCTTAACGAGCTGAAGCGTTATGTCGAAAACGGCGATTTTCTGATTGAAGCCAGTGATTTCGGCACGGTAAATATGGCATATGAACGCGGGTTACCTTTCGTCGCCAGCCATGCGCTCAACTGCTATAACGCCGTTACGCTACGCCTTCTGGCAAAACAGGGCATGATGCGCTGGTGCATGCCGGTAGAATTGTCCCGCGACTGGCTGGCGAATTTACTGGCTCAGTGCGAAACGCTGGGGATCCGCAATCAGTTTGAGGTGGAAGTGTTCAGCTATGGTCATTTGCCGCTGGCCTACTCTGCCCGCTGCTTTACCGCTCGCTCCGAAGACCGACCAAAAGACGAATGTGAAACCTGCTGCATCAATTATCCCAACGGGCGCGTCATTCACTCTCAGGAAGGCCAGCAGGTGTTTGTGTTAAACGGTATTCAGACCATGAGCGGCTATGTCTACAACCTGGGCAATGAACTGACTTCCATGCAGGGATTAGTGGATGTGGTACGGCTTTCACCGCTGGGCATTGAGATGCTCGACATGGTTAACGCCTTTCGCGCTAACGAATCAGGCGCCGCACCGCTGGCGCTGGAAACCGATAACGACTGCAATGGTTACTGGCGTCGTCTGGCCGGTCTGGAACTGCAGGCGTAAAAAAGCTCACTTTGTTAACAGCAATAAGCAAATTTTAATGCAGTATTAATAGGTACAGCTTTCCGGCTGGGGCGCTACGCGCACGCCGGAGGCAGACCTTTAATCTGAAACAGTGCTGTGACAAAGTGAGCTGCTATGACCACGCAATCAACTGTACCTTTCTCGTTACTTGACCTGGCGCCGATCCCTCAGGGACTCAGCGCACGGGACGCTTTTCATCATTCTCTGGATTTGGCGAAGCTTGCCGAAGCGCGCGGCTATGACCGCTACTGGCTGGCTGAACACCATAATATGACCGGTATCGCCAGCGCGGCGACCTCCGTGCTGATCGGATACCTTGCGGCAAATACCACCACGTTGCGCCTGGGATCCGGCGGCGTGATGTTACCCAACCACTCGCCACTGGTGATTGCCGAGCAGTTCGGCACCCTTGATGCGTTATATCCGGGCCGAATTGAACTGGGCCTGGGGCGTGCGCCAGGCAGCGATCAGCGCACCATGATGGCCTTGCGTCGCCATATGAGCGGCGATATCGACAATTTCCCACGCGATGTTAATGAGCTGGTGGAGTGGTTTGACGCCCGCGATCCCAATCCGGCCGTCCGACCGGTGCCGGGCTATGGCGCTAAAATTCCGGTCTGGCTGTTAGGCTCAAGCCTGTATAGCGCGCAACTTGCGGCTCAGATGGGGCTTCCCTTCGCGTTTGCCTCACACTTCGCGCCGGATATGCTGCTCCAGGCGTTGCATCTCTATCGCACCCAGTTCAAACCCTCAGAACGTCTGGAGAAACCTTACGCGGTAGTCTGTATTAATATCGTGGCCGCCGACAGTAACCGCGACGCCGAGTTTTTGTTTACGTCGATGCAGCAGGCATTTGTCAAACTGCGCCGCGGCGAGGCCGGGCAACTTCCGCCGCCGGTAGAAAGTATGGAAAGTATCTGGAGTCCGGCTGAGCAATATGGCGTGCAGCAGGCGCTGGGGATGTCGCTGGTAGGGGATAAAGCCAAAGTGCGCCATGGATTACTGTCGATACTGCGGGAAACCGAAGCCGACGAAATCATGGTCAACGGGCAGATTTTCGATCATCAGGCCCGTCTCCACTCATTTGATCTGGCGATGCAGGTTCGTGAATCGCTCTAAGAAAATGCCCTCCTCACTGGAGGGCTTTTTTTATTGATAAACCGGCAGCAGGTTCGCCGTCGATAACAGATGCACCAGCGCATTGCCAATCCCGAAGATGAGGATCAAAACAATCATCGGCGTCCCGCCCCATACGCGGAACAGCGGACTACCGAAGCGCTTGCGTGACGCCCGGGCCAGTAACGCTGGTACGATTGCGGCCCAAATAGTGGCAGCAAGGCCGGCATAGCCAATGGCATAGAGAAACCCGTTCGGCCATAGCATGCCGCCCGCAACAGGCGGCGCAAAGGTCAGCAGCACCGTTTTGAAACGACCTGTCGCAGAATCATCAAAACCAAATAAATCCGCCAGATAATCGAATAGCCCCAGCGTGACGCCCAGGAACGAGCTGGCGACGGCGAAGTTTGAAAACACGATCAACAGGAGATCGAGCGTTTTACTGTTCAACACACCCGCCAGCGCCTGAACCAGCACATCAATATTCCCGCCCTGACGGGCAATGTCGATAAAGGCGGGACGCGGAATATTACCCATTGTCGCCAGTAGCCACACGGTATACAGCGCCAGTGCGATCAGCGTTCCCCAGACAATGCAGCGCACAATCGTATGAGGATCTTTGCCGTAATACTTCATCAGGCTGGGTACGTTGCCGTGATAACCAAACGATGCCAGGCAGAACGGTAAGGTCATCAATAAATAGGGCAAGTACGAGGGCGTCGGCTCTGCGACATTAAACAGCGTGGCGGGCTCAACATGGCCTAACAGGCTGCCGAACGTCAGGAAAAAGGTGATCACCTTTGCGCCGAGCACGATTGCCGTCATTCGGCTGACCGCGCGCGTACTCAACCACACAACAAACGCCACAATCAGGGCGAAAATCAGCCCCGCAAGACGGGGTGAAAAGGAGAGCGACATTTCTGACAGCGTATGATGAAGAATCGAGCCGCTTGCTGAAATGTAGGCGTAGGTCAGGATATACAACACAAAGGCGATGGAAAGGCCGTTAATCCATGTCCAGTGCTTGCCAAGCAGGTCCCGGGTCATGGTATCGAAGCTCGCGCCAGGTGCGTAATTCAGGTTAGCTTCCAGGATCATTAGCCCCGAATGCAGCATGCAAAACCAGGTCACACCTAATGCTGCCAGTGACCAAAAAAACCACGCGCCAGACATCACGACGGGCAGAGAAAACATACCTGCCCCAATAATTGTGCCTGCGATGATAACGATGCCGCCCAGTGTTGAAGGCTTGACGCTGGTGGTGGAGAGGGTTGCCATTTTATGTCCTGTTGTCACGATCGAATCCTGAAAGGGATGCGTCATTGTACCAGTACATGAGTACAACACAGATAAAAAAAGCCCCAATCATTTTGATCGGGGCTGTTTATTAATCTTTACAGTTTGTAAAGTTCAGCGTTCAGAGCTTATGCATCACCGAAACGACGACGGGTCGGCGCTGCGCCATCTTCACGACGCGGGCCACGGCCCCCTTCACGACGTTCGCCACTGAAGCTACGGCCTGCGCCGCCTTCACGACGTTCACCGCTGAAACGACGACCTTCGGTACGACCGCCTTCACGACGCTCGCCACCACCGAAACCGCCACGGCCAGCACCACCGCCACGACGTTCACCGCCGCGATCCGGGCGCGGTTGCGCATCGCCCAGCAGCTGCATATTCATCGGCTTATTGAGAATACGCGTGCGGGTGAAGTGTTGCAGAACTTCGCCCGGCATGCCTTTCGGCAGCTCGATAGTCGAGTGGGAAGCAAACAGCTTGATGTTGCCAATGTAACGGCTGCTGATGTCACCTTCGTTAGCAATCGCGCCAACGATATGACGTACTTCAACGCCATCATCACGACCCACTTCAATGCGATACAGTTCCATATCGCCAACGTCACGACGTTCACGACGTGGACGCTCTTCGCCATCACGCTGAGGACGATCGGTACGCGGGCCACGATCGTTACGATCGCCGCGACGTTCGAAACGTTCGTCACGCTCACGGAACTCACGACGCGGACGCATCGGCGCATCCGGCGGCAGGATCAGCGGACGTTCGCCCTGCGCCATTTTCAGCAGCGCGGCAGCCAGCGTTTCGATGTCCAGCTCTTCACCTTCAGCGGTCGGCTGGATTTTCGCCAGCAATGCACGGTACTGATCCAAATCGCTGCTTTCCAGCTGCTGCTGCACTTTCGCAGCAAATTTTTCCAGACGGCGTTTGCCCAGCAGTTCTGCATTCGGCAGTTCCACTTCCGGAATAGTCAGCTTCATGGTGCGTTCAATGTTACGCAGCAGGCGGCGTTCGCGGTTCTCAACGAACAGCAGGGCGCGGCCAGCGCGGCCCGCACGACCGGTACGGCCGATACGGTGAACGTAGGATTCAGAATCCATCGGAATATCGTAGTTCACCACCAGGCTGATACGTTCAACGTCCAGGCCACGTGCTGCCACGTCGGTTGCAATCAGGATATCCAGACGACCGTCTTTCAGACGTTCCAGCGTCTGCTCGCGCAGCGCCTGGTTCATGTCGCCATTCAGCGCGGCGCTGTTGTAACCGCTGCGCTCCAGCGCTTCAGCCACTTCCAGGGTCGCGTTTTTGGTGCGAACGAAGATGATCGCCGCGTCAAAATCTTCCGCTTCCAGGAAACGCACCAGCGCTTCGTTTTTACGCATGCCGTACACCGTCCAGTAGCTCTGGCTGATGTCCGGACGGGTGGTGACGCTGGACTGAATACGTACTTCCTGCGGCTCTTTCATAAAGCGGCGGGTAATACGGCGAATGGCTTCCGGCATGGTTGCTGAGAACAGCGCGGTCTGATGACCTTCCGGGATCTGCGCCATGATGGTTTCAACGTCTTCGATGAAGCCCATACGTAGCATTTCATCCGCTTCATCCAGTACCAGACCGCTCAGGTTGGACAGGTTCAGCGTGCCACGTTTTAAATGGTCAAGCAGGCGGCCTGGGGTACCCACAACAATCTGCGGGCCCTGACGCAGGGCGCGTAACTGCACGTCATAACGCTGGCCGCCGTAAAGGGCAACTACGTTTACGCCATGCATATGTTTAGAGAAGTCCGTCATTGCTTCAGCTACCTGAACCGCCAGTTCGCGGGTCGGAGCCAGCACCAGGATTTGCGGTGCTTTCAGTTCAGGATCAAGGTTGTTCAGCAGCGGTAACGAGAACGCTGCGGTTTTGCCGCTGCCTGTCTGGGCCATACCCAGAACATCGCGGCCACCAAGCAGGTGCGGAATGCACTCAGCCTGGATCGGAGATGGCTTTTCGTAACCCAGATCGTTAAGGGCTTCAAGGATAGGAGTTTTCAGCCCCAGATCAGAAAAAGTGGTTTCGAATTCAGTCATGTAGTACGTGTGCCTCAAGATAAATGGCGGCCAGTCTACATAACTCATCATGAAAAAGATCTGCAATTTTCATTGAAAAGTGTGAACCGGCTCAAATTTGGTTGATTGACGAACAAAAACGCCCTCACCCGCTAAGGTGATGACTTTAAAAAAGTTTATGGGCTGATTGATGTCCGTCAGCTATTGCTGGTCCGATTCTGCCAGGTCTTCTTGCTCCTGGCCCAAGAGCGCTAGTTCCAACAATGCGTAACGGTGTTCAACGTAGTTATGTACGTTGTTAGCTACCGCTAACTTGAACAGTGCCGTAGCGCTGTCCGTATCCCCCAGACTTAGGTAGTACTTACCTAAATAGAAGTTGGTTTCACTGAGATGCTCAGCGAGCGAGGTGTTATCCGTTGCGTCCGCCTTGAGACGGTCCATTAACGTTGCTTCGTTAATGTCGCCCAGGTAGAACTCGACAATGTTCCATCCCCATTGCTCTTTATCCGATTTATCCAGGCGCTGCTGTAGCGACGCCTTGGCCTGTTTCTCATCCAGTTTGCTTTCAGCAATATAGAGCCACAGACTACGGAAAGGATCATTGGGATCGTCTTGATAAAACGCCAGCAGATCATCTTGCGCTAACCGGTAACGTCCGCCGTAATAGAGGGCGATACCGCGATTTAAATGCGCGTAGTTGTAAGTTGGATCAAGCTCAAGTACAGAATCAAACGCTTCATAGGCAGCATCAAAATTGCCTGCCTGCGTTAAATAAATGCCTAAGTAATTGAATACTTCAGGCATATCGGGGCGGATAGCCAACGCTTGTGAAAAATCATTTCGCGCCAGTGCCCGCAAACCAAGACTATCATACAACACTCCGCGCTCATATAAAAGCTGAGCGCGTTCATCATCGGTTAAAGCCCGACTGGCAAGAATTTGTTCCATACGTGCCAGAATCACTTCTTGCTGTAAAGTCGGTTGCAATGGTACCGCGAGGACTTCACTCTTACGCCAGGCAGAATTGTTGCATCCTGCCAGCGTGAGAGCTGTCGCAACGAAACACCAGCGCAAAAAAGGCTTCATTTCCCACTCCCGAAGACAACAAATGGATGAACGTCCTGTTCCCCGGCTGCAAACCCGGCTTCCAGGCCGGTATCAAAGAGCTCTCCATGAAATCATGGAGAGCTTAATGGCAACCCTTATTCAGCTTGCGGTGCTGCCGGTGCTTCCGGAGCTGCCGCCGGCTGTGACGGCTCGGCTGCTTCTTTAATGCTTAAACGGATACGGCCCTGGCGATCCACTTCCAGAACCTTGACCGGGACTTCCTGATTCATTTGCAGATAATCAGTCACTTTCTCAACGCGCTTGTCAGCGATTTGAGAGATGTGTACCAGGCCTTCTTTACCGCCACCGATTGCAACGAACGCACCGAAATCAACGATACGAGTGACTTTACCGTTATAAACACGGCCCACTTCGATTTCAGCGGTGATCTCTTCGATACGACGGATAGCGTGTTTCGCTTTGTCGCCGTCGGTCGCCGCGATTTTCACGGTGCCGTCATCTTCGATTTCGATAGTCGTGCCGGTTTCTTCGGTCAGCGCACGGATCACAGAACCACCCTTGCCGATCACGTCTTTGATCTTGTCCGGGTTGATTTTGATGGTGTGGATACGCGGAGCGAATTCAGAGATATCGCCACGCGGTGCGTTGATAGCCTGTTCCATCACGCTCAGGATGTGCAGACGCGCGCCCTTAGCCTGATTCAACGCCACCTGCATGATTTCGCGGGTGATACCTTCAATTTTAATATCCATCTGCAGCGCGGAGATACCTTCGCGGCTACCGGCAACTTTAAAGTCCATGTCGCCCAGGTGATCTTCATCACCCAGAATATCAGACAGAACGACAAAGTTATCACCTTCTTTTACCAGACCCATTGCGATACCCGCAACGGCGGCTTTCACCGGCACACCAGCATCCATCAGGGCGAGCGATGCACCACACACAGAAGCCATGGAAGAAGAACCGTTAGATTCAGTGATCTCAGACACAACGCGAACGGTGTACGGGAAGCGTTCAGCATCCGGCATTACAGCCATTACACCACGTTTCGCCAGACGACCGTGACCAATTTCACGACGCTTCGGCGAACCTACCATGCCGGTCTCACCCACGGAGTACGGAGGGAAGTTGTAGTGGAACAGGAAGTTGTCGGTACGTTCGCCCATCAGCTCATCCAGGCTCTGCGCATCACGGGCAGTACCCAGCGTTGCGGTAACCAGCGCCTGAGTTTCACCACGGGTAAACAGTGCGGAACCGTGAGTACGCGGCAGTACGCCAGTACGCACATCCAGACCGCGGATCATGTCTTTTTCACGACCGTCGATACGCGGCTCGCCACGCAGTACGCGGCTACGCACCACGTTTTTCTCGATAGCATGCAGGATATCGTTCAGTTCGTTTTCATCCAGCACATCGCCTTCCGCTTGCTCAGCCTGCAGTGCGGCGATGACGTCAGATTTGATGGCGTCGATCTGAGAATAACGCTCTTGTTTGTCAGTGATGCGGTAAGCATCGCTGAGACGAGCTTCAGCCAGTGCAGCAACGCGGCTATTCAGCGCTTCGTTCACGGCTTCAGGCTGCCAGTCCCAACGTGGTTTGCCAGCTTCGGCAACCAGCGCGTTGATGTTCTCGATCACAACCTGCTGTTGATCGTGGCCGAAAACGACCGCGCCCAGCATCTGATCTTCGCTCAGCAGTTCAGCTTCGGATTCAACCATCAATACTGCGCCTTCGGTACCGGCGACAACCAGATCCAGCTTACTGTTTTTCAGCTCATCAGCAGTCGGGTTAAGCACGTACTGGTCATTAATGTAACCCACGCGCGCTGCGCCGATTGGGCCATTGAACGGGATGCCAGACAGGCTCAGCGCGGCGGACGCGCCAATCATCGCAACGATATCCGGATGAACCTGCGGGTTCACAGAAACCACCGTTGCAATAACCTGAACTTCGTTCACGAAGCCTTCCGGGAACAGCGGACGAACCGGGCGGTCAATCAGACGCGCAATCAGGGTTTCGCCTTCGCTCGGACGGCCTTCACGACGGAAGAAGCTGCCCGGGATACGACCAGCAGCGTAGGTACGCTCCTGATAGTTAACGGTCAGTGGGAAGAAGTCCTGACCTGGTTTAGCTTTTTTCTGACCTACAACGGTCACGAATACAGCAGTGTCATCCATGCTTACCATCACAGCGGCGGTAGCCTGGCGCGCCATCATACCGGTCTCTAACGTGACGGTATGCTGACCATACTGGAATTTACGAACGATCGGATTTAGCAAAATAATACCCTTTCTGAATGAATGACAGCACACCAGTGGCGTGCTGTTGAGTATCGATTTTCTTTGCATCCTCGCGACTAATGACAACCCTAACTCCGTCGTGGAGTGAAGCCTCTCATTAGCCGCGCGAACCTCTGCAGAAGAAAATCCCTTCAGGCAACAATACAGTAGTTTACTGTGGATTTCTGCCATCTGGTTGAAAAAAGGGGCCATAAGGCCCCCTTTTCTGAAACTCGCAAGAATTAGCGACGCAGGCCCAGACGTTCGATCAGGCTGGTGTAACGTGCTACATCTTTACGTTTCAGGTAGTCGAGCAGTTTACGACGCTGAGAAACCATACGCAGCAGACCACGACGGCTGTGGTGATCTTTTTTGTGCTCTGCAAAGTGACCTTGCAGGTGGTTAATCTGAGCAGTCAGCAGAGCAACCTGTACTTCGGTAGAACCGCTGTCGTTAGTACCACGACCAAACTCAGAAACGATTTTAGCTTTAGCTTCAACGCTTAGAGACATTTTCAACTCCAAAATTATAGATAAAAAAGAGGGTGCCGATCTCTAATTCAGCCACCCCAGATACCTGTCAACGTAAACAGAACGACTGACAGTGTATTTAGCCGCAATATTCTACCTGTCACAGCAGCTTATCGCAAACGTTAGTCGTGGTATTCCACAACCAAACGACGCGGCGCAACGCGCCCTTGATCGTCGATTTCGCCCATGCCGATAAACTTACGTTCATCGCCTTCCGTGACGCGCACCAGGCCCTGCAAGGGCACATCCGCTACGCGAACCGGCTGGCCGTTTTTAAAATAGCCGGCAATGGCGGGTTGTATATTTACCACCGGGAAGTCCGATGCCGGACTGTCCATTGGCATCAGAAGCGGGTCAAGTACCGCCGCCAGGTCCACGCCCTGTTCATCCGCCTGAGCACGCAGCTCAGTAAGCTGCTCCAGCGTCACCATACGATCAACGGGATATTTACTCACCGCGAGGCGGCGCAAATAACTGACATGCGCGCCGCAACCCAGTTTTTCGCCTAAATCGTCAATGATGGTACGAATATAAGTCCCTTTCGAGCAGTGAACTTCCAGTTCCAGCTCAAGCCCTTCATGGCGGATAAAGAGTAGTTCATAAACGGTAATTGGGCGCGCTTCACGCGGCACAACAATGCCCTGGCGCGCATATTCGTACAGCGGTTTTCCCTGATATTTTAACGCAGAGAACATCGTCGGCACCTGCTGGGTTTCACCACGGAAACTTTCCAGCGCGCTTTCCAAGGCCTCTGCGGTAAACGTCACAGGCCGCTCCTGAACGATATTGCCATCAGCATCGGACGTGTCGGTACGCTGACCAAGCCGAGCGATCACCCGATAGCGCTTATCGGAATCAAGCAGATACTGGGAAAACTTTGTCGCTTCGCCAAGGCAAATCGGCAGCATACCGGTAGCGAGTGGATCCAGCGCGCCGGTATGCCCTGCCCGATTGGCGTTGTAGAGACGCTTCACTTTTTGTAACGCATCGTTTGAAGACAGCCCGCCGGGTTTATCCAGCAACAATACGCCATGCACATCGCGACCGCGACGACGAGGACGACTCATTAGTCCTCCTTGTTGTCGTCCGGATTAACGCGACGCGCTTCGTCGTCCTTGATGACGTTACTCACCAGGTTAGACATGCGCATACCTTCAACTAATGAGTTGTCATAGAAGAAGGTCAGTTCCGGCACGATACGCAGACGCATCGCTTTACCCAACAGTGTACGAATAAAGCCAGAGGCGTCCTGCAATGCTTTAATACCCGCTTTAATGGCTTCTTCGTCTTTGTCGTTCAGAAAGGTGACAAATACTTTGGCATAAGCCAGATCGCGGGATACTTCCACGTCAGAAACGGTGGTCATCAGGCCTAAACGCGGATCTTTAATCTCACGCTGCAGGATAATAGCAATCTCTTTTTGCATTTCCTGGGCGACCCGCTGTGCGCGACCAAATTCTTTCGCCATATTAAAATCTCCAGACAAATCGGGGGGCACTCGGCCCCCCTAAAATTAAGCAGTCACATCGGATTGATTAAGCGATGGTACGTTTAATCTCGATGACTTCGAACACTTCGATCATATCGCCTACGCGAACGTCGTTGTAGTTCTTAACGCCGATACCACATTCCATACCGTTACGAACTTCGTTGACGTCATCTTTGAAGCGGCGCAGTGATTCCAGCTCGCCTTCATAGATAACCACGTTGTCACGCAGTACGCGGATCGGGTTGTGACGTTTAATGGTGCCTTCGGTAACCATACAGCCCGCGATCGCGCCGAATTTCGGCGATTTGAACACATCGCGAACTTCAGCCAGACCGATAATCTGCTGTTTCAGTTCCGGAGACAGCATGCCGCTCATTGCCGCTTTCACTTCATCGATCAGATGATAAATGACGGAGTAGTAACGCAGGTCCAGGCTTTCCGCTTCGATTACGCGGCGGGCAGAGGCATCAGCACGCACGTTAAAGCCAACCAGGATCGCGTTGGAAGCTGTCGCCAGCGTAGCATCGGTCTCGGTGATACCACCTACGCCGGAGCCCACGATCTTCACCTTCACTTCGTCGGTGGAGAGTTTCAGCAGTGAATCGGTGATTGCCTCGACAGAACCCTGAACGTCGGCTTTCAGCACGATGTTCACTTCGGACACTTCGCCTTCGGTCATGTTGGCGAACATGTTTTCCAGTTTAGATTTCTGCTGGCGAGCCAGTTTCACTTCACGGAATTTACCCTGACGATACAGAGCCACTTCACGCGCTTTTTTCTCGTCACGTACCACGGTAACTTCATCGCCCGCAGCCGGAACACCGGACAAGCCGAGGATCTCAACCGGGATAGACGGGCCAGCTTCGGTCACTTCGCGACCCATCTCGTCACGCATCGCACGGACACGGCCATATTCGAAGCCGCACAGCACGATGTCGCCTTTGTTCAGCGTACCTTCACGTACCAGGACAGTCGCAACCGGGCCACGGCCTTTATCCAGGAACGATTCGATAACCACGCCGCTTGCCATACCTTTACGTACGGCTTTCAGTTCGAGAACTTCAGCCTGCAGCAGGATTGCATCCAGCAGGTCGTCAATACCCGTACCGGCTTTCGCGGAAACATGGATGAACTGGCTTTCGCCGCCCCACTCTTCCGGCATGATGCCGTACTGAGACAGTTCGTTTTTAACACGATCCGGATCGGCTTCTGGCTTATCAATCTTGTTCACTGCAACCACAACCGGCACCTGCGCCGCTTTCGCGTGCTGGATAGCTTCGATGGTTTGCGGCATCACGCCGTCGTCTGCAGCAACAACCAGAACCACGATATCCGTGGCCTGAGCACCACGCGCACGCATTGCGGTAAACGCGGCGTGGCCCGGGGTGTCCAGGAAGGTGATCATGCCGTTATCGGTTTCAACGTGGTATGCACCGATGTGCTGGGTAATACCACCCGCTTCGCCGGATGCCACTTTGGTTGAACGAATGTAGTCGAGCAGCGAGGTTTTACCGTGGTCAACGTGACCCATGATGGTTACAACCGGTGCGCGCGCTTCAGCGGCAGCGCCAGTGTCACGGTCGCTCATTACCGCTTCTTCAAGCTCGTTTTCACGACGCAGGATAACCTTGTGACCCATCTCTTCCGCAACCAGCTGCGCGGTTTCCTGGTCGATCACCTGGTTGATGGTCGCCATTGCGCCCAGTTTCATCATCGCTTTGATGACCTGAGAGCCTTTTACCGCCATCTTGTTAGCGAGTTCGCCAACAGTGATGGTTTCGCCGATTACGACGTCACGGTTAACAGCCTGAGCTGGCTTATTGAAGCCCTGCTGCAGTGCGCTGCCTTTACGCTGCCTTCCGCCTTTTCCGCCACGCACAGCCGCACGGGCTTCTTCACGATCGGCTTTCGATTCCGAGTGTTTGTTGCCTTTTTTCTGGCGGGCAACTTTAGGCGTGTTGCGTCCACGGCCACGGCCGCCTTCAACTTCGCGGTCGCTGTCATCTTCAGCCTGGCGAGCATGTTGAGACGTCGTGACGTGGTAATCACTCTTGTCTTCTTCTACGGTTTCAGTGCTGGTCCAGCCCGCAGCGTTTTCTTCTGCCATACGGCGTGCTTCTTCAGCGACACGGCGAGCGTTTTCTTCGAGTTTACGACGCGCTTCTTCTTCAGCCTTACGCTTCAGCTCATTGGCTTCAGCTTCACGGCGGGCTTTTTCAGCCTGAGCGGCCTTGGTTGCTTCGTCAGTTTGTTGATTGCTCACTTTACTATTTTCCGCAGCTTCGCGTTTAGCTTGGTCGGCAAGCTCACGTTTAGCCTTTTCGTCTGCTTCGCGTTTGGCTTTCTCTTGTGCTTCACGCTTCGCTTTTTCCTGAGCCTCGCGCTTTGCAGCTTCCTCTGCTTCACGTTGGGCCTGCTCTTCCGCTTCACGCTGCGCTTGCTCTTCCGCGGCGAGGCGTTCTGCCTCAGCCGGATCACGTTTTACAAAGGTGCGTTTCTTGCGGACTTCGATCTGTACCGATTTGCTCTTACCACCGGTACCCTGAATGCTTAAAGTACTGCGCGTTTTGCGCTGTAATGTCAACTTATCCGGCGCCGAACCATGTTCACGGTTCAGGTGCGCCAGTAAAGTTTGCTTCTCTTGCGCCGTTACAGAGTCTTCAGCGGACTTGGGGATCCCTGCGTCAGCGAATTGCTGTACCAGGCGGTCCACCGAGGTCTGAATCTCTGCGGCCAGCGCTTTTACGGTTACATCAGTCATGCTGTTCCTTCCTGCTACAGTTTATTACGCTTCGTCACCGAACCAACAGATATTACGGGCGGCCATGATAAGCTCACCGGCTTTCTCATCGGTCAATTCCTCAATATCCGCAAGGTCGTCAACACCTTGTTCGGCGAGGTCTTCCAGCGTACAAACCCCACGAGCAGCCAGCTTCCAGGCAAGAGAACGATCCATCCCTTCCAGGTTTAACAGATCTTCGCTCGGCTTCTTATCGCCAAGGCTTTCTTCCTGAGCTAACGCCAGCGTCGTGAGTGCGTTTTTGGCACGTTCGCGCAATGCTTCAACGGTTGCTTCATCCAGCCCGTCGATTTCAAGCAGCTCTTTCATCGGTACGTAGGCGAGTTCTTCAAGCGTTGAGAAACCCTCTTCAACCAGAACCGTAGCGAAATCTTCATCAATATCAAGATGCTTAGTGAAGATATCAATCGCGGCATGCGCTTCGGCCTGGTGTTTCGCCTGCAAATCTTCAACCGTCATGACGTTGAGTTCCCAGCCGCTTAATTGCGAGGCGAGGCGCACGTTTTGACCGTTACGGCCAATCGCCTGAGCCAGATTGCCGGCTTCAACAGCGATATCCATAGTGTGCTTGTCTTCGTCAACAACGATAGAAGCAACGTCTGCCGGGGCCATCGCGTTAATCACGAACTGCGCCGGATTATCGTCCCACAGAACGATATCAATACGCTCACCGCCCAGTTCAGTAGACACTGCCTGAACACGCGCGCCACGCATACCCACGCAAGCACCAACCGGATCGATTCGCTTATCATTAGTTTTTACGGCGATTTTCGCACGTGATCCCGGATCGCGAGCGGCCGCTTTAATTTCAATCACTTCTTCGCCGATTTCCGGCACTTCAATGCGGAACAATTCGATCAGCATTTCCGGCTTGGAACGGGTCACGAACAACTGAGCACCACGCGCTTCCGGACGTACGGAATACAGAACGCCGCGAATACGGTCGCCCGGGCGGAAGTTTTCACGCGGCAGCATGTCTTCACGCAGAATAACGGCTTCTGCGTTACTTCCCAGATCCAGGCTGATATTGTCGCGGTTTACTTTCTTGACCACGCCAGTGATGATCTCGCCTTGATGCTCACGGAACTGATCAACCACCATCGCACGCTCTGCTTCACGCACTTTCTGTACGATAACCTGCTTCGCGGTCTGGGTCGTAATACGGTCAAACGTTACCGATTCAATCTGATCTTCTACATAGTCGCCCACGCTGAAGTTCGGGTCTTCATACTGTGCGGCTTCTAAGGTGATTTCGCGCGTCGGCTGCGTCACTTCTTCCACAACCATCCAGCGACGGAAGGTATCGAAATCACCGCTTTTACGGTCGATGCTTACGCGTACATCGATTTCTTGTTCGTATTTTTTCTTAGTTGCCGTGGCCAGGGCACTTTCCAGCGCTTCGAAAATCTTCTCGCGCGGAACCGCTTTTTCGTTAGAAACAGCTTCAACAACAGCCAAAATTTCTTTGTTCATCCTGGGCTTCGCCTCAATCCAGACTGTTAAAAATGGGGAACCAGATTCGCTTTCTGAATGTTGCTCAGCGCGAACACTTCGTCTTTGCCCTCAACCGTTACCGTGATCATCTCGCCTTCAACAGCTTTGATGACACCCTGCCATTTACGGCGGTTCTGAACCGCCATACGCAGCACTACCGTAACCTCTTCGCCAATAAAACGGGTGTAGTGCTCAGCGGTAAACAGCGGACGGTCAAGACCTGGTGAGGAAACCTCCAGGTTGTATGCCACAGTGATCGGATCTTCGACGTCGAGTACAGCACTCACCTGGTGGCTAACATCAGCACAATCGTCAACATTGATGCCATCTTCACTATCAATATAGATGCGTAGCGTCGATGTGCGACCACGAAGAAACTCGATGCCAACAAGTTCATAGCCCAGTGCTTCAACCGGCGCTGTAATCATCTCTGTTAATTTTTGCTCTAATGTGGACAAGCCCACCCCCAAGACATAAAAAAAGGGCATAAAGCCCAGTTATTATTAACTCAGATAACAAAAAACCCCGATAAATCGGGGCTTTTAATAACTGAACCCTGTAAGTCGCTAATGCGACCCGGACACTTCCGAGAGAATTTTCTTTCAAAAGCCATAGTGAAAAGCGTCACCGCTCATCACAGTATATTTGAAAAAAAACTTTCAGGGAAAGTGGTTGCGGGGGCCGGATTTGAACCGACGACCTTCGGGTTATGAGCCCGACGAGCTACCAGGCTGCTCCACCCCGCGTCCGAAAACGTGGCAAATACTACGCCTAAAACGTTTAAAATGCAAGTATTGCTAAGATTTGGTACCGAGGACGGGACTTGAACCCGTAAGCCCAATCGGGCACTACCACCTCAAGGTAGCGTGTCTACCAATTCCACCACCTCGGCACTTTGTGTACGGCTTCGTCGATAACCGTACTGAAGCTGACAACTTATTGCGGGATATCGCTGGTCGGTTTAGCCGGCGCTGCGTCCTGTACTTTCTCCGTTTGAGCCGGAGCATTCAGGTTATCCCACTCGCTTCCTTTACTGGTCTTGTTGCTATTAAGGTTGCCCAGAACCAGACTGATAATGAAGAACAGCGTCGCCAGAATAGCCGTCATACGGGTCATGAAGTTACCAGAACCACTTGAACCGAACAGCGTGGCGGAAGCGCCTGCTCCGAAGGAGGCTCCCATATCAGCGCCTTTACCTTGTTGCAGCATGATCAGACCTACCAGGCCAATGGCTACAATAAGGAAAACTACCAAAAGAGCTTCGTACATAATCAACCTGTTCCTTGCGGGTTAACCGCATACCAATTGCTTCACCAAGTAAAGTGGGAGGCGTTTGTCATTCCCCACTGAAGCGGGTGTGAATACTAACCAAAGCCAGGGTGCCGCGCAAGACCATTTTCAACATCCTGGTGCGTTTGCAGAAAAAAACATCAACCATGTGACTTTTGGGGCAATTTCTTTCGAAAACGGCGAAGAAGTGGCCGATTCACGTGTCACCGATATCCGCGTTTCAATGATTTAGTGCCGGACCCATTACTGACTATCTTACCGTGACGGGAAAAATAACGCTTCGGGCGCTCCTGCGTGGCAAGCACACAATCGCAAAAAAAAAGCGCCGGAATTCCGGCGCTTCGCATTCTTACGCGGTCTTAACTGCGTCGGCAATACGGTTAGCGAACGCAGTGACCTGCGCTTCATCTTCGCCTTCCACCATAACGCGAATCAACGGTTCGGTGCCGGATTTACGCAACAGTACACGCCCACGGTTTCCTAACGCCTGTTCAACTTCAGCTGTGACTGCTTTCACCTGTTCGCTCTCCAGCGGATCGCCACTGCCAGCAGTGAAGCGTACGTTTACCAGAACCTGAGGGAAAAGCTTCATGCCACTGCACAGATCGTGCAGGCTCATATGGTTTCTGATCATCGCCGTCAGGACCTGCAACGCCGCCACGATCCCGTCGCCGGTCGTAGTCTGGTCGAGTAAAATAACGTGACCAGAGTTTTCAGCCCCGATGCGCCAGCCTTTTTCCTGCATTTTTTCCAGCACGTAGCGATCGCCGACTTTAGCGCGAGCGAAAGGAATACCGAGCTGCTTCAACGCCACTTCCAGCCCCATATTGCTCATCAACGTGCCTACCGCGCCGCCGCGCAGTTTGCCCTGGCGTAAGCCTTCGCGGGCAATGATGTAAAGTATCTGGTCACCATCAACTTTATTGCCTTCATGGTCAACCATGATGACGCGGTCGCCATCGCCGTCAAACGCGATCCCCAAATCCGCTTTCTCAGCCACGACGCGCGCCTGGAGCATCCGCACATCAGTCGCACCGCATTTTTCATTGATGTTTACACCATCCGGCTCGCAACCGACGGCGATAACCTGCGCACCCAGTTCACGCAGCACATTAGGCGCAATGTGATAGGTGGCACCGTTGGCGCAATCCACCACAATTTTCAGACTATTGAGGCTAAGTTCGTTTGGAAACGTCGCTTTGCAAAACTCAATATAGCGCCCCGCCGCATCCACGATACGACTGGCCTTACCGAGCAGGGCGGAGTCCACGCAAGTGATCTCTTTTTCCATTTCAGCTTCGATAGCTTCTTCCACTTCATCCGGCAGCTTGGTGCCGTCAATGGAGAAAAATTTGATGCCATTATCATAAAAGGGATTATGAGATGCCGAGATAACGATGCCTGCTTCGGCACGGAAAGTCCGGGTCATGTACGCGATGGCGGGCGTCGGCATCGGCCCGGTGAATGATGCGGACAGACCTGCAGCGGCGAGGCCCGCTTCCAGCGCCGACTCCAGCATATAACCAGAGATACGGGTATCTTTGCCGATGATAATTTTACGTGAACCGTGGCGCGCCAATACTTTACCAGCGGCCCAGCCCAGTTTAAGCACAAAGTCAGGAGTAATCGGCGCATCTCCTACGCGCCCGCGAATGCCATCGGTGCCAAAATATTTACGGTTACTCATAGCGTTTTTTATCCTTCGCTGAAAGTGTAGCTTCAACAACTCTCATTGCCTCTACCGTCTCTTTAACATCATGAACGCGAATAATGTTCGCTCCTTGCATCGCTGCAATCACAGCACAGGCAAGACTACCACTCAATCGCTCCGTCGGTCCGACATTCAGCAACTGACCGACCATAGATTTACGCGACATTCCCACTAATAGCGGTAGTTCGAAATGATGAAATTCAGAGAGTCGGGCAAGAAGTTGGTAATTATGATGGAGATTCTTACCGAAACCAAAACCGGGATCGAGTAACAAATTCTCTTTTGCGATTCCCGCCGCTTCGCAACGCGCTATTTGCTCAACAAAGTAGCGCTTCACCGACTCAAAAACATCGTCGTAATGCGGGGCGTTTTGCATGGTGCGCGGTTCACCTTGCATATGCATCAGGCAAACCGGCAGACCGGTTTGCGCGGCGGCTTCAAGCGCGCCCGGCTCTGAGAGAGAGCGAATATCATTGATGATATGCGCGCCCGCTCGTGCGGATTCGCGGATCACTTCAGGTTTCGAGGTATCAACCGAGACCCAAACCTCGAACCGTTGCGCCACGGCCTCCACCACCGGAATAACACGCGACAATTCCTCATCCACGCTCACTTCGCTGGCTCCTGGCCGCGTCGATTCCCCGCCCACATCCACAATCGTCGCCCCTGCGTTAATCATGGCATTGGCATGTTTCACCGCATCGATCAGTTGGTTGTGTTTGCCGCCGTCGGAAAAAGAATCCGGGGTGACATTCAGGATCCCCATCACATGGGGATGCGAGAGATCCAGTGTGGATCCGTGAGCGTGAAGTTTCATCGTTAGTCCTTGATACCAATACAAACACTAAAAAAAACCCCGGGCAAGCCCAGGGTTTAATCATTAATATATCATCGTTTACCGCTTACTTATCGCCCAACTGTTCTGACATGGTATTGCCCGGATTCGGCGTACGCGGCTCATCAATGGGACGCGGTGCTTGCGGGGTGCCGTTGTTGTCAGAGTTATTGGTGCCAGGATCTTCCCAGCCAGCAGGCGGACGCACATGACGGCGGGCCATCAGGTCATCAATCTGCGGCGCATCGATGGTTTCATACTTCATCAACGCGTCTTTCATGGCGTGCAGAATATCCATATTGTCATTCAGAATGGTGCGGGCGCGATTGTAGTTACGCTCAATCAACGCTTTCACTTCCTGATCGATGATACGCGCGGTTTCATCGGACATATGTTTGGCTTTCGCGACGCTACGGCCCAGGAACACTTCGCCCTCTTCTTCCGCGTAAAGCAGCGGACCGAGTTTGTCGGAGAAGCCCCACTGGGTAACCATGTTACGCGCCAGGTTAGTCGCAACTTTAATGTCGTTGGACGCACCGGTGGAGACATGCTCTGCACCGTAAATAATCTCTTCCGCCAGACGACCGCCGTAGAGCGTGGAGATCTGACTTTCCAGTTTCTGACGGCTGGCGCTGATCGCATCGCCTTCCGGCAGGAAGAAGGTAACGCCCAACGCACGACCACGCGGAATAATCGTCACTTTATGGACCGGATCGTGTTCCGGCACCAGGCGACCAATAATGGCATGGCCCGCTTCGTGATAAGCCGTAGACTCTTTCTGCGCTTCGGTCATCACCATGGAGCGGCGTTCCGCACCCATCATGATTTTGTCTTTCGCTTTCTCAAACTCAACCATGGAGACAACACGCTTGTTACCGCGAGCGGCAAACAGTGCGGCTTCGTTCACCAGGTTGGCGAGGTCTGCACCGGAGAAGCCAGGCGTACCACGCGCGATAATAGCCGCATCGATGTCCGGAGACAGCGGAACGCGACGCATATGCACTTTCAGGATCTGCTCACGACCACGCACATCCGGCAGACCAACCACGACCTGACGGTCGAAACGGCCTGGACGCAACAGCGCAGGGTCAAGTACGTCCGGACGGTTGGTCGCTGCGATAACGATGATACCTTCGTTACCTTCGAAACCATCCATCTCAACCAGCATCTGGTTCAGGGTTTGTTCGCGTTCGTCATGACCACCGCCAAGCCCAGCGCCACGCTGACGGCCTACGGCGTCAATTTCATCGATAAAGATGATGCACGGAGCCGCTTTCTTAGCTTGTTCGAACATATCGCGAACGCGGGATGCACCCACACCCACAAACATTTCTACGAAGTCAGAACCTGAAATGGTGAAGAACGGTACTTTCGCTTCGCCCGCAATAGCTTTCGCCAGCAGCGTTTTACCGGTACCCGGAGGACCGACCATCAGCACCCCTTTCGGGATCTTACCGCCCAGTTTCTGGAAGCGGCTCGGCTCACGCAGGTATTCAACCAGCTCGCCCACTTCTTCTTTCGCTTCGTCACAACCCGCGACGTCAGCAAACGTGGTCTTAATCTGGTCTTCGGTCAGCATGCGCGCCTTGCTCTTACCAAAGGACATGGCGCCTTTACCGCCGCCGCCCTGCATCTGGCGCATAAAGAAGATCCAGACGCCAATCAGCAACAGCATTGGGAACCAGGAAATAAAGATAGAAGCCAGCAAGCTCGGCTCTTCCGGCGGCTCGCCAACCACTTTTACGTTTTTGGTAATCAGGTTATCGAGCAGCTTCGGATCGTTAACGGGGATATAAGTCGTGTATTTGTTACTGTCTTTCTTGGTAACGTTGATTTCACGTCCGTTGATACGCGCTTCGCGAACCTGATCCTGGTTAACTTCCTGCAAGAAGGTAGAGTAATCCACCCTCCGGCCATTCGACTCGCTGGGCCCAAAGCTCTGGAATACTGACATCAGCACAACGGCAATGACCAGCCAGAGTATTAGGTTTTTCGCCATGTCACTCAAGGGATTAACCTCATATTACAACTGTGTTAACAAACAGCGTCAGGGTACTATAGTTTGCGCCCGGTCGCTACAATGTAAACTTCACGTGAACGGGCACGAGAAGAATCCGGTTTACGAACTTTCACCTTCGTAAACAGGGAGCGAATATCCCTTAGATACTCATCGAAACCTTCGCCCTGGAACACCTTCACTACAAAACTTCCACCCGGCGCCAACACATCGCGACACATATCCAAAGCCAGTTCGACCAGATACATGGAGCGAGGTATATCAACAGCAGGTGTCCCGCTCATATTTGGCGCCATATCTGACATGACAACCTGTACTTTACTCTCACCTACACGCTCTAGCAGCGCTTTCACGACTAATTCATCACGAAAATCGCCCTGAATAAAGTCCACACCGACGATAGGATCCATAGGTAAAAGATCGCAAGCGATGATACGACCCTGGCCACCTATTTGTGTTACCACATATTGGGACCAACCGCCGGGAGCAGCACCGAGGTCGACAACCGTCATCCCCGGTTTAAAAAGTTTGTCACTTTGCTGTATTTCATCAAGTTTAAACCAGGCTCGGGAACGTAACCCTTTTTTCTGAGCCTGTTGAACATATTTATCGCTAAAGTGTTCCTGGAGCCAGCGGCTGGAGCTGGCAGAACGCTTTTTACCTGTCATTTCAATTTCCATCCGGGTTCATCGTGATACCCACGTTGCCGTCAGGCTGCATACCCTGCACTTTCGCATCGCAGTACAATTTGAAATCTGTTGGGTATTAATGGGAGATGGCGGTAGAATGAACCGTTTTCAATCCCAACGTAAGTAAAAAAACCGATGAATCTGAGTACTAAACAAAAACAGCACCTGAAAGGTCTGGCACATCCGCTCAAGCCTGTCGTCATGCTTGGCAATAATGGTTTGACCGAAGGGGTACTGGCCGAGATTGAACAAGCGCTTGTGCACCATGAATTGATCAAGGTGAAGATCGCAACGGAAGACCGCGAAACCAAGACTCTGGTCGTTGAGGCCATCGTGCGGGAAACCGGCGCCTGTAACGTCCAGGTTATCGGTAAAACGCTCGTTCTGTACCGTCCTTCACAAGAGCGCAAGATTTCTCTGCCGCGCTAATTCATCGTTTCGATGAGCCCGCATGATTGATTGTAACAAAAATGTGGCAGCGCTGAGCAAAATGCCATGCTCTGTGTGATGTTAAAAGGCCGCACGGCGGCCTTTTACCTGGCTTTACAATAGCCGCAAATTTTCATTCTGCAATAACGATGATTTTTTGTATAACGCCTGCCGACATGATTTCCTGCCAGACGTATATTCTTTAACCAGTCAGATAACGCTGAGTATTTGCGTATGCTATCGCAGAGTTAGAGATAATCGACTTTAACGATTTCGAATTCAACCTGCCCGCCTGGGGTGTTGATTACGACGACGTCGTCCACTTCTTTCCCAACCAGACCACGCGCGATAGGCGAGTTTACGGAGATAAGATTCTGCTTAAAATCGGCCTCGTCATCACCCACGATGCGATAGGTGAGTTCTTCTTCACTCTCCAGATTCAAGACGGTAACGGTTGAACCGAAGATAACGCGACCGTTATTTGGCATTTTAGTGATATCAATCACCTGCGCATTAGACAGCTTGGCTTCAATATCTTTGATACGCCCTTCACAGAAACCCTGCTGCTCACGCGCCGCATGATACTCAGCGTTCTCTTTCAGGTCTCCATGTTCACGCGCTTCGGCAATCGCGGCAATGATCTCCGGGCGACGAACGGATTTCAGAAACTCCAGTTCTTCGCGCAATTTATCAGCACCACGTAAGGTCATCGGAATCGCTTGCATTTTTATACCTCTTAAAACAGTCCTTTTCGCAACGGCGGCTGCCGCTACGGCCAGTATATCGCCCCGGCAAAAACCCACAGGCGCCAGGGAATAAACAAAAAAAAACCGACCCGGAGCAAAGCACCAGGTCAGGAACGATTTTGCATTTTGATATGCATTTTAACCTGAAGTTCCCTGAGGGTCATCGTTTACTTTACCGTACGATGCACCGTAGTATGACGGCACGTTTCCAGGCTGTTACCGCGAGATTATGCGATTTACCAGATTTGTCATTGGATTGGCCACAAGTATGGCGCTGACTGCAAACGCAGCAAACGTCGACGAATACATTAATCAACTCCCCGCCGGCACAAACCTTGCGCTGATGGTGCAGAAAGTCGGTAGCCAAACCCCGGCAATTGATTATCACAGTCAGCAAATGGCTCTGCCCGCCAGTACTCAAAAAGTGATTACGGCACTGGCGGCCTTGTTGCAACTTGGCCCTGACTATCGTTTCACTACGACGCTGGAAAGCCGTGGTACCCAGGAGAATGGTGTATTGAACGGCGATCTGATCCTGCGCTTCGGCGGCGATCCTACCTTCAAACGCCAGGATTTACGCAATTTAGTCACTGCGCTGAAAAAAACCGGCATTCAGGAAATAAAGGGAAACGTCCTGATCGATACATCGGTTTTCGCCAGTCACGACAAAGCGCCAGGCTGGCCGTGGAATGACATGACGCAGTGCTTCAGCGCGCCGCCATCCGCTGCGATTGTTGACCGTAACTGTTTTTCTGTTTCGCTGTATAGCGCCCCAAAACCCGGGGATATGGCGTTTATTCGCGTTGCTTCCTACTATCCGGTCACCATGTTCAGTCAGGTGAAGACGCTGGCAAAAGGTTCTCCGGAAGCGCAGTATTGCGAACTGGACGTGGTGCCCGGCGATCTGAACCGCTTTACCCTGACCGGTTGTCTGACGCAGCGCGCCGATCCGTTGCCGCTGGCCTTTGCTATTCAGGATGGCGCAAGCTATGCCGGGGCAATTTTAAAGTCTGAGCTGAAAACGGCGGGGATCACTTATAGCGGTACGCTGTTGCGTCAAACGCAGCCCAATCCTCAGGCGACGGTAATCGCCAGCAAACAGTCGGCGCCGTTGCATGATCTGCTCAAAATCATGCTGAAAAAATCAGACAACATGATCGCTGACACCGTATTTCGTACCATTGGTCGTAACTTTTACGGCGTTCAGGGCACCTGGCGTTCAGGAGCGGACGCCGTACGGCAAATCCTGCGCCAGAAAGCAGGGGTCGATCTTGGAAACAGTATCGTGGTCGATGGTTCGGGTTTATCGCGTCATAATCTGATTTCACCCGCCACCATGATGCAGGTGCTGCAGTACATCGCCCAAAACGACGCGCAGCTGAATTATATCTCCATGCTGCCGCTGGCGGGCTATGACGGCTCATTGCAATACCGCGCCGGGCTTCATGAAGCCGGGGTTAACGGCAAAGTGTCAGCGAAAACGGGCTCGTTGCAGGGCGTATATAATCTGGCTGGGTTTATTACAACGGCAAGCGGCCAGAAAATGGCGTTTATTCAGTACCTCTCTGGCTATGCCGTTGAACCGGCCAATCAGCGCAACCGTCGTATACCGCTGGTGCGTTTCGAAAGCCGGTTGTACAAAGACATTTACCAGAACAACTGATGTAAAAAGGCCGGGTTTCCCCGGCCTTTTTTATTAACGTTCGTAGATGATTTCGACGCCTTCGTCGTCATCTTCATCCCAGTCGTCGTCCCAGTCATCATCGGCTTCAGCTTCCATTTCTTCCAGCTGTTGACGGTGATAGTCGTCCCACATAAATTCGACTTTTTCAGGTCCGTTCTCGGCATTTTCCTGCGTAACAGGGTTCTCGATGATGAAATTCATCACATCCCAGCACAGAGGATTAACGCCCTGTTGTGTCGCTGCGGAAATGAGATAGTGCTCCCCTTCCCAACCCAACGCGTCAGCAATTGCTTTAGCACGTTGTTCCGCCTCTTCGCGATCGAGAAGATCGATTTTGTTGAACACTAACCAACGGGGTTTCGCGGCCAGCTTCTCGCTGTATTTTTCCAGCTCGCCAACAATGATGCGGGCGTTTTCAACCGGATCGGAACCGTCAATAGGATCGATATCGATCAGGTGCAGCAGTACGCGGCAACGCTCAAGGTGCTTCAGGAAGCGAATGCCGAGGCCTGCGCCTTCCGCCGCGCCTTCGATAAGACCCGGAATATCGGCGACCACGAAGCTTTTCTCATTATCCATACGTACCACGCCAAGGCTTGGCACCAGGGTAGTAAACGGATAATCAGCCACCTTCGGTTTTGCAGCAGAAACCGCGCGGATAAACGTCGATTTCCCTGCGTTCGGCAGGCCAAGCATACCGACGTCAGCCAATAGCATGAGCTCAAGTTGCAGGTCACGTTTTTCGCCCGGCGTACCCATGGTTTTCTGACGCGGAGTACGGTTAACGGAAGATTTAAAACGGGTATTTCCAAGGCCATGCCAGCCGCCTTTAGCAACCATCAGACGCTGACCATGTTTGGTCATATCGCCCATGGTTTCGCCGGTGCCCTGATCGATAACACGCGTGCCGACCGGCACTTTGACGGTGACGTCTTTACCACGTTTACCGGTGCAGTCACGGCTCTGGCCGTTCTGACCACGTTCAGCGCGGAAAGACTTCTCGAAACGGTAATCAATAAGGGTGTTCAGGTTTTCATCCGCTTCGAGCCAGACGTCACCGCCATCACCGCCATCACCGCCGTCAGGACCACCTTTGGGGATATATTTTTCACGACGGAAGCTAACGCAACCGTTGCCGCCATCACCCGCGACGACCAGAATCGTAGCTTCATCAACAAACTTCATTTTACTTCTCCGTAAATCATTCGCCCGAGCGGGGTAGCGTGACTACCGCTTCGCTTTTACGCCAGCGTCCCCAGAGACGATGACCAATGGCGGAATACATCGCGCCCGCAACCACGACAAACGCACCAATGTAACCCAGCAGGTTGAGCATCGGTTTGGCGAAGAAATCGGGCCAGGCAATGGATAACAAGTCCGAAAACAGCAGGGTAAATAACGGGGTCAGCGTGATCAGCGCGCTGACCTGTGCTGCCTGCCAACGCGCCATCGCTTCAGCGAGAGCGCCATACCCTACCAGCGTGTTCAAACCGCAAAAAACCAGGCATGCCAGCTGCCAGGTGCTTAACTGCCCGATGACGTGCGGATCGGCCAACGGGAACATAGCAAGAGTACATAAAGTGTACAGCAAAAAGAGGATCTGTTGCGAGGCCAGACGACGCAACAGGACTTTCTGCGCAACGCCGTAACTCACCCAAACCGTCGCGGCACCTACGCCGAAAATGACACCCCATGTGTAATCGGTCAGGCGCGTAAAAATTTCAATCAGGCTGGTGTTGAAAAACATCACCAGACCAGACAGCAGCATGATAGCCCCAATAATCTGGGTCCCACGCATTTTCTCTTTAAGGATAAGCACGCTGGCGACCATCATGCCTACCGGGGAAAGCTGACCGATAACCTGCGATGCCGTTGGGCTTAAATACTGTAATGAAGAGCTGAACAGAATAAAGTTGCCAAACAGCCCTCCGGTCGCGATAGCGAGTAAAATCAGCCAGCGCGGTCTACGAAACATTTTCAGCGGCGGCAGCTTACCTTTTACGGCCAGGATTGCCCCTAATCCAAGGGATGCCATCAGAAAGCGGTAAAACACCACCGTAGGCGGTTCCATTACCGTTAAAACCTGCTTCATCGCAATAGGAAGCGCGCCCCAACATACCGCCGTGGTGAGCGCCAGAAGAATACCGATGCCAGCCTGCTGTTTCATGAAAATCTCTGAAGAATTTTCCAGATACGGAATGTAAAAAGCCCCGCAACATGTGCGGGGCTCTATCCGTTACCGGGAGACGAAAAACTTATTCAGCAACGATGCTGATGAATTTACGGTTTTTCGGGCCCTTAACTTCGAACTTAACTTTACCGTCAGTCAAAGCGAACAGAGTGTGGTCACGACCGCAACCTACGTTCGTGCCAGCGTGGAATTTGGTACCACGTTGACGAACGATGATGCTGCCTGCCAGAACTGCTTCACCGCCAAAGCGTTTCACGCCCAGACGTTTAGCTTCGGAATCGCGACCGTTACGAGTTGAGCCGCCAGCCTTTTTGTGTGCCATTTAATCTGCTCCCCTGTATTAAGCGCTGATGCCAGTGATTTTCACATCAGTGAACCACTGACGATGGCCTTGCTGCTTACGGTAGTGTTTACGACGACGAAACTTAACGATTTTAACTTTCTCGCCACGACCGTGAGCAACAACTTCAGCTTTGATTACGCCGCCATCAACGAAAGGAACGCCGATTTTGACATCTTCACCGTTTGCGATCATCAGAACTTCAGCGAACTCAACAGCTTCGCCAGTTGCGATGTCCAGCTTTTCCAGGCGAACGGTCTGACCTTCGCTTACTCGGTGTTGTTTACCACCACTTTGGAAAACCGCGTACATATAAAACTCCGCTTCCGCGCACGCCTTTTATATGATTCAGAGTGCGCTACAAATATTCACAATAGGGCGCGAATATTACGCAAATCGTGAGCCTTTGACAAGTCCTGTCGTGAAACAGCGCAGAAAAAAAACACAACATTGATGGCGACGTTTATCTGGTGCGTTTTTACGGTACAATCATACGTACATCTTCAACCCTATATCTTACGTTTTTCCATTGATGCTTGTGGTAAACAGGACGATAGCCAGACTTTTGCGATGAATTTAGAAAAAATTAATGAGTTAACCGCGCAAGATATGGCGGGCGTTAATGCGACCATCCTTGAGCAACTCAACTCGGATGTTCAGCTTATCAATCAATTAGGCTATTACATTGTGAGCGGCGGCGGTAAGCGCATTCGCCCGATGATTGCCGTGCTTTCCGCTCGCGCGCTGGGCTACCAGGGCAATGCGCACGTAATGATCGCGGCGCTGATTGAATTTATTCACACCGCCACGCTACTGCATGATGATGTTGTTGATGAATCTGATATGCGCCGCGGGAAAGCCACCGCTAACGCCGCGTTCGGCAATGCCGCGAGCGTACTGGTCGGCGATTTTATTTACACGCGCGCCTTCCAGATGATGACCAGCCTCGGCTCGCTCAAAGTGCTGGAAGTGATGTCCGAAGCCGTTAACGTTATCGCTGAAGGTGAAGTCCTGCAGTTGATGAACGTAAACGACCCGGATATCACCGAAGAAAGCTATATGCGGGTGATCTACAGTAAAACCGCACGGCTTTTTGAAGCGGCATCGCAGTGTTCCGGTATTCTTGCCGGCGCTAATGAAGCGGAAGAAAAAGCGCTCCAGGATTATGGTCGTTATCTGGGCACCGCTTTCCAGCTTATTGATGATTTGCTGGATTACAGTGCGGATGGCGAGCGGCTGGGTAAAAACGTCGGCGACGATTTAAACGAAGGGAAACCGACGCTGCCGCTGTTACACGCTATGCGTCACGGCACCGAGGATCAGGCAAAAATGATCCGCGAGGCTATCCAGCAAGGCAATGGCCGTCATCTTCTCGATCCCGTGCTGCATGCTATGGCGGAATGTGGTTCGCTGGAATGGACGCGCCAGCGCGCCGAAGAGGAAGCAGATAAAGCTATTGCCGCCCTGTCGATCCTTCCGGACACCCCATGGCGCGAAGCGTTAATCGCACTGGCTCACATGTCGGTTCAGCGCGACCACTAACGTATCCTCCCTGCTCTTTCTGCGCCGCCCGGCGCAGAAATTCTTGCTTTAAATTTGCATTGCTTGCAGCAAATTGTGCGTTTCTGTGCACACTTCTGGTTATATCTAAAACTAACAAGAACTTTTTGGAGCTTTCCATGTTATATCTTATGCAGGATATAACATGTCAGACGAGAGATACGTCGTTTTTGTGTTGAGGGAAATATGCAAAAGAAAGTCACAGACTGGCATCCGGCGGATATTATCGCAGGGTTACGCAAAAGAGGGACCTCTTTAGCGGCGGAGTCAAGGAAAGCAGGATTAAGTTCATCCACGCTCGCGAACGCGTTAACGCGCCCATGGCCCAAGGGAGAGCGCATCATTGCGGACGCACTGGGCGTTGCACCATGGGTTATCTGGCCTTCACGTTATTACGATCCCATAACCCACGAATTTATCGATCGTTCGCAATTGATCCGAACGCGCCAATAAAAAGCCGGGGCAAAGGCCCCGGCTTTTTTATTAACATCATTGCGCTTAAAAGTTCTTATAGCTGCTTTATTCGGCTTTTACGCGTTCAATATTGGCGCCTAATGCGCGCAGCTTATCTTCGATGCGCTCGTAACCACGGTCGATATGGTAAATACGATCGACATAGGTTGAGCCTTCAGCGATACAACCCGCCAGCACCAGGCTTGCCGATGCGCGTAAATCAGTTGCCATAACCTGTGCGCCAGACAGTTTTTCAACGCCATGGCAAATAACCGTGTTGCTTTCGATTTCTGCGTGCGCGCCCATACGAATCAGTTCCGGGACGTGCATAAAACGGTTTTCGAAGATGGTTTCGGTGATTACGCCGGTTCCTTCCGCCACCAGGTTAAGCAACGTGAACTGCGCCTGCATATCAGTAGGGAACGCCGGATGCGGGGCAGTACGAACATTTACCGCTTTCGGACGCTTGCCGTGCATATCCAGGCTAATCCAGTCCTCGCCCACTTCGATGTCGGCACCTGCTTCACGCAGTTTAGCCAGTACGGCATCCAGGGTATCGGGTTTGGTATTGCGGCAGACAACTTTACCACCTGACACCGCCGCAGCGACGAGGAACGTACCGGTTTCAATACGGTCCGGCAGGACGCGGTAAACGCCGCCGCCCAGACGCTCAACGCCTTCAATGACGATGCGGTCAGTACCCATGCCGGTGATTTTCGCGCCCAGCGTATTCAGGAAGTTGGCGGTATCGACAATTTCCGGCTCGCGCGCAGCGTTCTCAATAATCGTTGTGCCTTCCGCCAGCGTCGCAGCAGACATAATTGTCACCGTTGCGCCGACGCTTACTTTATCCATAACGATGTGCGCGCCTTTCAGACGACCCTGTACCGAGGCTTTAACATAACCCTCTTCCAGTTTGATCTCTGCGCCCAGCTGTTCGAGACCCACAATGTGCAGATCCACGGGACGCGCACCGATGGCGCAACCGCCAGGCAGAGATACCTGACCCTGACCAAAACGCGCAACTAACGGGCCCAGAGCCCAAATAGAGGCACGCATGGTTTTCACCAGCTCGTAAGGCGCACAAAAAATATTGACGTTGCTGGCATCAATCCAGACAGAACCGTTGCGCTCAACTTTGGTGCCCAGTTGGCTCAGCAGCTTCATGGTCGTGTCGATGTCTTTCAGCTTCGGCACGTTCTGGATTTCAACCGGTTCTTCCGCCAGCAATGCAGCGAAAAGGATCGGCAGCGCAGCATTTTTAGCGCCAGAGATCGTTACCTCACCCTGAAGCCGACACGGCCCTTGTACACGAAATTTATCCATGGAAATTTATCTCTTAATAATCACACAGGCTGCCGGCGCAAGGCCCACAGCTTAAAAACCACTGAGCTTACGATCCCGCGCCCATTCTTGCGGCGTGTAAGTTTTGATCGACACCGCGTGAATACGGTTTTCGGCGATCAGCCCCATTAGCGGGCCATAGACGGTTTGCTGTTTTTTCACCCGGCTCATCTCTGCAAACAGGTCACCCACTGCGATAACCTGAAAGTGGCTGCCATCGCCCGTAACGTGGACTTCCTGGAGGGGCAGCGCATTCATCAGCACTGTCTGGATTTCATGATTTTCCATGGGTATCTCTATTGGTCGTTAAGTGAAAACAGGCCAGACATTTTAGAGTAAAGTGAGGCGCGCTTAAACAAACAAAAAGCCCCGCATTGATAGTTTGCGAGGCTTTAAGAGTAATGTACTGAAAAGTCTAGGATGTGGCGACCGGTATTAAATCCGCCGGTAGGTTATAAAGCTTAGCGAGGGTCGTTAATTTATCGCTTATCCCCGCCAGGCTGACATGTTTTCCACCCTGACGCCCGATTTGTACCAGATGGAGCAACATCGCCAGGCCGGATGTATCCACACGATCTATCGCGTAGAGATCGATAACACTCACCTCCGACATCGCGGCTTCTCGTTTTTCCCACAGCGCGCCGACGGTTTCCTGATCGAGTTCGCCGCGCAGGATTAAACGATCATCCTCACGCAGCCACGTCAGATTGTCTGCCATTATTTTTTGTCATCCAGGGTAATCGGTTGACGGGAAATCGACTGCAATTGCGCGGTCAGTCCATCAATACCTTTGGTACGCAGCACATCGCTCCACTCGTTTTGTTTGGTGGTGATCATGCTCACGCCTTCGGCGATCATGTCGTAAGCCTGCCAGTTTCCGGTTTGGGTATTTTTACGCCACTGGAAGTCGAGGCGTACCGGCGGGCGGCCATTCGGATCAACGATAGTCACGCGAATCGGAATAATAGAAGCGTCGCCCAGCGGCTGTTCCGGGGCAATCTGGTATGTCTGGCCGTGATACATAGCCAGCGCCTGACCATAAGCCTGTTTCAGGTATTCACGAAACGCCGCGAAGTACGCGTCACGTTGCGCAGGGGTCGCATCTTTGTAATAGCGCCCCAGCACCAGCGCGCCGGCATATTTAATCTGTACGTAAGGCAGCAGTTCCTGATCCACAACCTGACGCAGGTAATCCGGATTCTGACGGATTTGCGGCTGCTCGTTTTTGAGTCTATCGAACGTTTTCTGCGCTGCCTCAGCCATCAGCTTATAGGGATTAGACTGCTCGACAGCATGCGCCAACGGGGCGATCACCAGCATGGCAACCATTAACAGACGTTTAAACATAGTGTGGCTCTCCAGTTAGTTCGTCGTGCCGTTTTGCGGCAATGATCCATTATGTTCAGCGGCAGGCGCTGGCGCATCGCCCTGATTCTGATTGTCGCCGCTGTTGCTCTTGTACAGGAACTGACCAATCAGGTCCTCCAGTACAATTGCAGATTTAGTATCCTGAATCGTACCGCCATCTTTCAGAATAGAAGATCCTAGTTCAGGATCGTCGAAACCGATATTCAGCGCCAGGTATTGTTCGCCCAGCAGGCCGGAAGTGCGGATCGACAGCGAACTGGTGTCCGGGATATGGTTATAACGTTCTTCGATATCCATTGCGACGCGGGGCAAATAGGTTTTCTGGTCCAGCTCGATATCCGCGACGCGCCCAATTACCACGCCACCAATACGCACCGGGGAACGCGCTTTTAAGCCGCCGATGTTATCGAACGTGGCATAAAGGCGGTACGTCGGCTCGGTACGCATCGAGGTGACATTCGCCACTTTCAGGCAAATAAACAGCGCCGCCAGCAGTGCCACCAGCATAAATACGCCGACCCAGATTTCAGTTTTCTTCGTTTGCATGACTTAATTCCCAAACATCAGTGCAGTAAGCACAAAATCCAGGCCGAGAACGGCCAGCGATGCGTGCACAACAGTACGTGTGGTGGCCCGGCTAATCCCTGCGGAGGTCGGGATTGCGTCATAGCCATTAAATAACGCGATCCACGTTACCGTAATGGCGAAAACCACACTCTTAATCAGACAGTTAACCAGATCCAGTCGCCAGTCGATGGCGCTTTGCATCGCCGACCAGTAAAAACCTGCATCGATGCCTTTCCAGCTCACCCCTACCAGCGCCCCGCCCCAAATCCCGACGGCGACGAAAATAATCGTCAACAACGGCAACGAAATCATGCCCGCCCAGAAACGCGGCGCGATAACGCGACGCAGCGGATCGACCGCCATCATTTCCATACTGGAAAGCTGTTCCGTCGCTCTCATCAAGCCAATTTCCGCAGTCAGGGCCGAACCGGCGCGCCCGGCAAACAACAGCGCGGCCACCACCGGGCCTAACTCGCGTAACAGCGACAGCGCGACCAGCATACCGAGGCTGGTTTCCGCACTGTACGTCGTTAAGACCAGGTAGCCCTGAAGCCCCAGTACCATGCCGATAAAGACGCCGGAAACCATAATAATGATCATCGACAACACGCCAACGTTATACAGTTGACGCATCAATAGCGGAGCATGCTTGCGGAACTCAGGTTTACCCACCAGCGCATTGAATAACATCAAACCGGCACGACCAAAAGACGCCCAGCTTTTCAGCGTACGGTGGCCTAGCGATGCCAGTGCATTTAACAGCATGAGCGGCTTAACTCCCTGTTCCAGATAAAAGATCGTGCTGGTAGTCGCCAGCAGGATAACGGAATGGCACCGGCCCATCGGCGTTGCCATCAAGGAACTGTCTGACGCGTGCATCGGTGTTGGTTTGCAGCGCCTGCGCTTCTCCATGCGCGATGATCCGCTTATCTGCCACGATATAGGCATAATCGGCGATGCTGAGCACTTCCGGCACGTCGTGCGACACCACAATGCACGTCACGCCAAGTGAGCTATTCAGTTCAGAGATCAGTTTGACCAGCACGCCCATGGTGATAGGGTCCTGGCCGACGAACGGCTCGTCGAACATGATTAAATCAGGTTCCAGCGCGATCGCGCGCGCCAGGGCCGCGCGTCGTGCCATACCGCCGGATAATTCAGACGGCATAAGTTTGGCCGCGCCGCGCAATCCCACGGCTTCAAGCTTCATCATCACCGTACTCTTCAGCAACGGCGCGGGCAGGCGCGTATGCTCCCGTAGCGGATACGCCACGTTTTCATAAACGTTCATGTCGGTGAACAGCGCGCCGGACTGGAACAACATGCTCATGCGTTTACGTACGGTGTACAAACGTGAGCGTGTCATAGCGGGAATGTTCTCGCCATCAAACAATATCTCGCCGCAATCGGGCTGAATTTGCCCGCCGATCAGACGTAAAAGTGTGGTTTTGCCAATCCCCGACGGCCCCATGATGGCCGTGATCTTCCCCCGAGGGACGGTGAGCGAAATATCTTCAAAGATACATCGGTTACCGCGCGTAAAACGCATTCCCCGGATTTCAACCAGATTCGATTCAGTCTGGCTCATCAATTTGTCCTTTGCGTGTATTTCAGGTTAAGCATGGCGCGTTATATCGCCATGAACCCAATATTTTTACAGAATATTACCCACCGGAGTTAGCGAAAGCAGGCATTTGTTTTACTTTTCCAACGCTAAAAGTCAGAATTAAGAATTCTGTACCTTCCTGAGTCTTTCCCTCTGAGCGGCCAGTACATCAGGTTAAGTGGGCCGGCGATTATACCTGAAGAAAGGACTTTGCATGCTGTTAGCAACGATGCTGTTAATAATTGGTTTATTTCTGGTGGTTTATAGCGCCGATAGACTGGTTTTCGCCGCATCTCTGCTGTGCCGCACCATAAACATCTCGCCGCTCGTGGTGGGGATGACCGTGGTGGGTGTCGGCACATCCTTACCCGAAATCATGGTTTCGGTAGCGGCTGCGCTCCATGGACAGCTGGATTTGGCGGTGGGAACGGCCCTGGGTTCAAACATCACAAACATTTTACTCATCGCCGGGCTGGCGGCATTACTGCACCCATTTAGCGTGCATTCCGATATTCTTCGCCGCGAATTGCCGCTAATGTTGCTGATGAGCGCGTTAGCCGGGCTTTTTCTCTACGATGGAACCCTTTCTCGCACGGACGGTGTTGTTTTATTAATGATTGCCGTGTGTTACCTGTGGTTTATCGTTAAAATCGCCAGGATCGCGCAGCAACAGGGTAGTGATAGCCTGACGCGCGAACAACTGGCTGAACTGCCGCGTGGTGGCAATTTGTCCGTTGCCTTTTTATGGCTGGCCGTGGCGCTTATTATTATGCCCATGGCGACGCGTATGGTGATCGACAACGCCACCGTGGTGGCGCATTACTTTGCCGTCGATGAGCTCACCATTGGGCTTACGGTGATAGCTATCGGCACCAGCCTGCCGGAGCTCGCCACCGCGATTGCGGGCGTACGCAAAGGCGAAGATGATATTGCAATCGGCAACATCATCGGCTCCAGCATTTATAATATTGCCATCGTGTTAGGTTTACCGGCGTTGCTGGCGCCTGGCGCGATTAACGCGCTGGCATTTACCCGTGACTATGGGGTAATGCTGGGGGTGAGCGCCCTTTTCGCCCTGCTCTGCTGGCGTCGTGCCCATATCGGCAAACGCGCTGGCGCCGGGTTATTGATTGGTTTTGTGATATGGATGGCGCTGCTTTACTGGGGCTCATCAACTCTCATTGGATGAATCGGAAACGCATATGTCGCACTTAGATTTGCAACCGGGGTTTGACTTTCAACAGGCCGGGAAAGAGGTCCTGGAAATTGAACGTGAAGGTCTGGCGCAGCTTGATCAGTACATTAACGACGATTTCGTAAAAGCCTGCGAGCTGATGTTTTACTGCTCCGGCAAGGTCGTCGTGATGGGCATGGGTAAATCCGGCCATATCGGCAAAAAAATGGCAGCCACCTTTGCCAGTACCGGTACTCCGGCATTTTTTGTCCACCCCGGCGAGGCCAGCCATGGCGATCTCGGTATGGTTACGGCCCAGGACGTGGTGATTGCGATTTCCAATTCCGGTGAGTCCAATGAAATCCTTGCGCTCATCCCGGTATTAAAACGTTTACGGGTTCCGATGATCTGCATCACCAGCCGCCCGGAAAGCGCTATGGCGAAAGCGGCAGATATCCATTTATGTATTCGTGTCCCGCAGGAAGCGTGCCCGTTAGGGCTGGCGCCAACCACCAGCACCACTGCCACGTTAGTGATGGGCGACGCGCTGGCGGTAGCTTTACTGAAAGCGCGCGGTTTCACCGCCGAAGATTTTGCGCTTTCGCATCCCGGCGGCGCGCTGGGCCGCAAATTATTGTTACGCGTCAACGATATCATGCACACCGGGGATGAAATCCCCCACGTCAGCAAGGACGCGTCGTTGCGCGATGCGCTGCTGGTGATCACCCGTAAGGGACTAGGCATGGTAGTTGTTTGCGATGATTTGATGAAAATAGAAGGTATCTTTACCGACGGGGATTTACGCCGCGTGCTGGATATGGATGCCGACGTACGCACACTGAGCATTGCCGAAGTCATGACGCCCGGCGGCGTCCGCGTTCGCCCCGGTACACTGGCGGTGGATGCGCTCAATCTGATGCAAGCACGGCATATCACGTCTGTTTTAGTCGCCGATGGCGACCAGTTGATGGGTGTGGTACATATGCACGATCTGCTGCGCGCTGGCGTAGTGTAATGAAGGATAAGTCGTTAATGAGTAATCATGATGCTGCAATCACCACCTGTTACGGACCGGTGAGCGCAAAAGTCATTCAAAAGGCACAGAAAATCCGCCTGTTAATTCTGGACGTCGACGGCGTCATGTCCGACGGTCTGATCTATATGGGCAACAATGGCGAAGAGCTCAAAGCGTTCAATGTGCGTGACGGCTATGGCATACGCTGCGCGCTGACCTCGGACATTGAGGTCGCAATCATTACCGGCCGCAAAGCGAAGCTGCTGGAAGATCGCTGCGCCACGCTGAAGATCAAGCATCTATACCAGGGGCAGTCGGATAAACTTATCGCCTATCGCGAGCTGCTGGAAAAACTGTCGCTGACGGCACAGCAAGTGGCGTACGTTGGCGATGATCTCATCGACTGGCCCGTCATGGCCGAGGTAGGGCTGAGTGTCGCGGTTGCCGATGCGCATCCTCTGCTGACGCCGCGAGCGGATTACGTAACCCATATTGCCGGTGGGCGCGGTGCGGTTCGCGAAGTGTGCGATCTGCTGCTGTTGGCGCAGGGCAAACTGGAAGATGCCAAAGGGCAATCGATATGAGTACAACCAGACGTTGGGTTATCATTCTGCTCTCGCTGGCGGCGCTGATTCTTATCGGCATTAACCTGACGAGCCAGGACGACGCAACGCAGGTCGTGACAAATAATAACGAGCCGACCTATCAAAGCGAGCTGTCCAACACCCTGGTTTACAGTCCTGAAGGGGCGTTAAATTATCAGCTTGAAGCGCAACACGTTGAATACTTTTCCGGGGATGGCGTGTCGTGGTTTACCAAACCCGTCATGATCATGCTCGATGCGAATAAAATTCCGACCTGGTCGATTAAGTCAGATAAAGCCAAGCTGACCAATGACCGGATGCTTTATCTGTACGGCAATGTCGTTGTTGATGCGCTCACACCTGACGCGCAGTTACGCAAAATTACTACCGATAACGCGCAGATCAACTTACTGACGCAGGATGTCGCGTCAGACGATCTGGTCACGTTATACGGCACCAGCTTTAACTCCAGCGGCCTGAGAATGCGCGGAAACTTGCGCAGCAAAACTGCCGAGCTGATTGAAAAGGTTAGAACGTCCTATGAAATTCCAAATAAACAAACTCAGCCTTAATCTGGCCTTATCCGGTGCGTTGCTGGCAGCGACTTTCCCTGCGCTGGCCCTCACCGGTGATACCGATCAGCCGATTCATATTGAATCCGATCAACAGTCGCTGGATATGCAAGGCAACGTCGTGACCTTCACCGGCAACGTTGTGGTGACCCAGGGCACCATTAAGATCAATGCCGATAAAGTGGTGGTCACCCGTCCGGGCGGCGAAAGCGGTAAAGAAGTGATTGACGGCTACGGGAAACCCGCCACGTTTTATCAAATGCAGGACAACGGCAAACCGGTAAAAGGCCACGCCGATACCATGCACTATGAACTGCAAAATGATTTTGTCGTGCTCACCGGCAACGCGTTTCTTGAACAGCTGGACAGCAATATCAAAGGCGACAAGATCACCTATCTGGTTAAAGAGCAGAAAATGCAAGCCTTCAGCGATAAAGGTAAGCGCGTGACGACCATACTGGTGCCGTCACAATTGCAGGACAAGAACCAACCGGCCAATGCGCCAGCACCTAACAAGAGTAACTAATTTTTTATGGCAACATTAACTGCGAAAAACCTCGCGAAAGCCTATAAAGGCCGTCGCGTCGTCGAGGATGTCAGCCTGACGGTTAACTCAGGCGAGATTGTTGGTCTACTGGGCCCGAACGGTGCCGGTAAAACCACCACGTTCTACATGGTGGTGGGCATTGTTCCGCGCGATGCGGGCAACATCATTATCGACGAAGAAGATATCAGTCTGTTGCCGCTGCATGCCCGCGCCCGCCGCGGCATCGGTTATCTGCCGCAGGAAGCCTCTATATTTCGTCGTTTGAGCGTCTATGACAACCTGATGGCCGTGCTGCAAATTCGTGACGATCTGACCAGCGAGCAGCGTGAAGATCGCGCCACCGAACTGATGGAAGAGTTCCACATCGAGCATCTGCGTAACAGCCTTGGCCAGTCGCTCTCCGGTGGTGAACGTCGCCGTGTGGAAATCGCCCGCGCCCTGGCGGCCAATCCGAAATTTATTCTGCTTGATGAGCCATTTGCTGGGGTAGATCCCATCTCGGTTATTGATATAAAACGTATTATTGAACACCTGCGCGACAGCGGTCTTGGCGTTCTCATCACCGACCATAACGTGCGCGAAACACTGGCCGTGTGCGAACGTGCCTACATCGTAAGCCAGGGCAATCTCATTGCGCACGGTACGCCCGAACAAATCCTGCAAGACGAACAAGTTAAACGTGTGTATCTTGGGGAAGAGTTCAGACTCTGATACGGTAGAGCAAATCACAGAGGGTTGAAGCTCCCTGTCGAAGCTTCACAATCTGCCTGTGCAGGTATAATTGACGTATATCCACTTACCGCTTCATGGCATCGATTCGGCATTCAGCCAGGGATGACAGGCGCGGTGACATGTTAAGGGTATAAACCTGAGGAATGTTGCTCTGAATATGAAGCAAGGTTTGCAACTGAGGCTGAGCCAACAGCTTGCCATGACGCCGCAACTGCAGCAGGCGATACGTTTGTTGCAGCTGTCTACGTTAGAACTCCAGCAGGAACTGCAACAGGCGCTGGACAGCAATCCGTTGCTGGAGCAAACCGACTTTCATGATGAGATAGACGCCCAGGCAACGCGCGATACCGAAACGCTGGACACCGCCGACGCCCTTGAACAGAAAGAGATGCCGGACGAACTGCCGCTGGACGCCAGTTGGGACGAAATCTATACCGCAGGAACGCCGTCAGGCAATGGCGTCGACTATCAGGACGATGAGCTACCCATTTATCAGGGCGAAACCACCCAGTCGCTACAGGACTATTTAATGTGGCAGGTGGAGCTCACCCCTTTCTCCGATACCGACCGTGCGATTGCCACCTCGATTGTCGATGCCGTTGACGATACCGGCTATCTCACCGTCTCGCTGGAAGATATCCTGGAAAGCATCGGCAATGATGAAACCGATATCGAAGAAGTCGAAGCGGTGCTTAAACGCATTCAACGCTTCGATCCGGTCGGTGTCGCGGCACGCGATTTGCGTGACTGCCTGCTGATCCAACTCTCGCAGTACGCTAAAGACACCCCGTTACTGGAAGAATCGCGCCTTATCGTCAGCGAACACCTCGATCTGCTGGCAAATCACGATTTCCGCACCCTGATGCGCGTTACCCGTCTTAAAGAAGATGTGCTGAAACAGGCGGTCAACTTTATCCAGTCGCTGGACCCGCGGCCTGGCCAGTCTATTCAGACCAGCGAGCCGGAATATGTCATCCCCGATGTGCTGGTGCGCAAACACAACGGCGTCTGGACGGTTGAGCTTAACGCCGACAGTATTCCGCGTTTGAAAATAAACCAGCAATACGCCTCAATGGGCGCCAGCGCCCGTAACGAAGCCGACGGTCAGTTTATCCGCAGCAACCTTCAGGAAGCACGCTGGCTGATTAAAAGCCTGGAGAGCCGCAACGACACGCTCCTGCGCGTTAGCCGTTGCATTGTTGAACAGCAGCAGGCTTTCTTTGAACAGGGCGAAGAGTTTATGAAACCGATGGTGCTGGCAGATATCGCCCAGGCCGTCGAGATGCACGAATCGACCATTTCTCGCGTCACTACGCAGAAGTATCTGCACAGTCCGCGGGGGATTTTTGAACTGAAATATTTCTTCTCCAGCCACGTGAATACCGAAGGAGGAGGCGAAGCCTCATCCACGGCGATCCGGGCGCTGGTGAAGAAATTGATTGCAGGTGAGAACCCTGCAAAACCGCTGAGCGACAGTAAGCTGACCTCCATGCTGTCTGAACAAGGTATCATGGTGGCACGCCGTACCGTCGCTAAATATCGAGAGTCTTTGTCCATCCCGCCGTCAAATCAGCGTAAACAACTGGTCTGACTTAACCGATAAGGAAGACACTATGCAGCTCAACATCACAGGACATAACGTCGAAATTACTGAGTCTTTGCGCGACTTTTTGAACACCAAGTTCGCCAAGCTGGAGCAGTATTTTGAAAGGATAAACCAAGTCTATATTGTGCTGAAAGTGGAGAAAGTCACTCACATCTCGGATGCAACCCTGCATGTGAATGGCGGGGAGATTCATGCCAGTGCGGAAGGGCAAGACATGTATGCGGCTATCGACGGGCTGATTGATAAACTGGCGCGTCAATTGACTAAACATAAAGATAAACTAAAACAACATTAATAGTCCGGGCGTTTACCTGATGCTTCAACGGCTCGTGGTCACTGACAACGAGCCGTTGGCATTGAGAATGCTTAGGTGAAAATATGATGACGAACGATTTAAGCAGTGTCCTTAACCAGGAATGTACCCGAAGCGGCGTTCACTGCCAGAGTAAAAAACGCGCTCTGGAAATTATCAGCGAACTCGCCGCAAAGCAGTTAAGCCTGCCCCCGCAAGTGGTGTTTGAAGCCATACTGACACGCGAACGTATGGGCAGTACCGGTATCGGCAATGGCATCGCCATTCCGCATGGAAAACTGGAAGAAGACACCCTGCGCGCCGTCGGCGTGTTCGTCCGGCTGGAAACGCCCATCGCGTTCGATGCCATCGACAACCAACCGGTAGATTTGCTTTTTGCGCTGCTGGTTCCTGCGGATCAAACCAAAACGCATTTACATACCCTGTCGTTAGTGGCAAAGCGTTTGGCTGACAAAACGATTTGCCGCCGCCTGCGCGCCGCGCAAACCGACGAAGAGCTGTATCAGATCATCACTGAAGGCAGCAATGAAAATCAAAGCGAATAATCGGGTGGAGGAAATCACCCTGGCTGCAGGAATGCAGCCCGCCGTGTGGGAGAAATCAAGATGGTATTGATGATTGTCAGCGGACGCTCAGGTTCGGGGAAATCCGTCGCGCTGCGTGCGCTGGAAGATATGGGTTTCTATTGTGTGGATAACTTGCCGGTTGTGCTGCTGCCCGATCTGGCCCGCACCCTTTCCGACAGCCATATTTCTGCTGCCGTCAGCATTGATGTGCGCAACATGCCGGAATCGCCGGAAATCTTTGAACAGGCGATGAGCAATCTGCCGGACACCTTTTCTCCGCAACTGCTGTTTCTTGATGCCGACCGTAACACGCTGATCCGCCGTTACAGCGACACCCGCCGCCTGCATCCGTTATCCAGTAAAAATCTCTCGCTGGAAAGTGCAATCGACCAGGAAAGCGATCTGCTGGAACCGCTGCGTTCCCGGGCCGATCTGATTGTCGATACATCAGAAATGTCGGTACATGAACTGGCCGAAATGCTGCGAACCCGCCTGCTGGGTAAACGCGAGCGCGAGCTGACCATGGTCTTCGAATCCTTTGGCTTCAAGCATGGCATCCCGATTGACGCCGATTACGTGTTTGATGTGCGCTTTTTACCCAACCCGCACTGGGATCCCAAACTGCGCCCGATGACCGGCCTGGATAAACCTGTGGCGGCGTTCCTCGATCGCCATACCGAAGTGCATAACTTCATCTACCAGACGCGCAGCTATCTGGAACTGTGGCTGCCGATGCTGGAAACCAACAACCGTAGCTATTTGACGGTGGCCATCGGCTGTACCGGCGGTAAACACCGCTCCGTGTATATTGCCGAACAACTGGCTGATTATTTCCGCTCTCGCGGTAAAAACGTCCAGTCCCGTCATCGCACGCTGGAAAAACGCAAAACATGACCGTTAAACAAACCGTTGAAATCACCAATAAGCTGGGCATGCACGCACGCCCGGCGATGAAGCTGTTTGAATTAGTCCAGAGTTTCGATGCGGAAGTGTTATTGCGCAACGAGGCGGGCACCGAAGCGGAAGCCAGCAGCGTGATCGGTCTGTTGATGCTGGATTCCGCCAAGGGTGGTCATATCGAAATCGAAGCCAACGGCCCGCAGGAAGTCGAAGCGCTGGCGGCGGTGATTGCACTCTTTAACGCCGGTTTTGACGAAGACTAACGGCAACGCGATCAGTGCAGATCGTGCTGCACCATAAACTCTTCGCCGCCCAACTGCCGCATTTGTCGCAGGATCCACGCCTGGCGCGAGCGCACATAGCCTGATGGCGCATCCGCTTTAAAACGCAGCGGATTCGGCAGTACGGCTGCGAGCAACGCGGCCTGAGACGCGCTTAGCTGGCTGGCGGGTTTATTAAAATAGCGCCGGGCGGCGGCCTCCACGCCAAAGATCCCGTCGCCAAATTCAGCGATATTGAGATAAACCGTCAGGATCCGCCGCTTACTCCACACCGTCTCGATCCCTACCGTTAAGCCCGCTTCCAGCCCTTTCCGCACCCAGCTTCTGCCATCCCATAAAAAGAGATTCTTCGCCGTTTGTTGTGAGAGCGTTGACGCGCCGCGAATGCGATTTTCATTGCGTTCGTTGTGGGCCACGGCCTTCTGGATAGCGGCCATATCGAACCCCCAGTGCTCCGGGAATTTTTGGTCTTCCGCAGCGATCACCGCAAGCCCCATCCAGGGAGAGATCTCATCCATTCCGACCCAGTCGGAATGCGCGACATAGCCAAAATCACCGTGCAGCCACGCGGAAATTTGCCGCTCCATCATCACCGCTGAAAAAGGCACCGGCAGCATACCGAACACGATGATCCCGGCAATCCACATCCCGGCAATCCCCAGGATTACCCGGATAACCCAGCGCTTAAGCGCACCGGGTATCGACATGCGGCCTCGCGTCATTCGCACAGATCCAACACCCGTGCCACCAGTTTCTCTATGCCATCTGCGGCTTCATCGATGCGTTTAGCCAGCATATAAGCTGGCGTCGTCACCACCTTATTCTCTTCATCGACCACGATATCTTCGACCGGGCATGGCACATGCTCGCCGCCCATTTCTTCAATGACCTCGGCGGTATCGATGTCGGTGCCGATGGTGAGGCGCAACGGTGCCGGAATAAGTTTCGGCAGCATAGCCGGGGCAATGCACAGGAAACCGAGCGGCTTACCTGAGGCATGCATCGCCTGCACCAGTTTGCGCAGATCCGGATCGACCGTACAGTCGCTGCCCTGGCTGGCAAAATTGCTGAGGTTTTTCGCCGCGCCGAAACCGCCCGGCACAATCAGCGCATCCAGCTGATCGGCATGCGCCGCGCTGAGCGGTTCGATCGCGCCACGGGCGATACGCGCAGCTTCGATCAACGCATTCCGGTTTTCCGCCATGGGATCTCCGGTCAAATGGTTGATCACGTCCGCCTGAGGTTTATCTGGCGCGAAGCAGCACGCCTGCGCGCCCTGTCGTGCCAGCGCCAGTAACGTGATGACCGCTTCATGGATTTCCGCGCCGTCATATACGCCACATCCGGCCAGCACCACGCCTATTTTTTTCATTGCGACATTCCTTTTCTTTGTCAACGTTAAGTCAATAAATTGCGCTTATAAAACGCTATGCTTCACACATTTAACTGATTCACGTAACAATAAATTTAAGTTTTGCTATCTTAATGCTCGTACCATTCAGTCTACCTGGCCATGTTATTTCACTATCACAACACCACTAACATGGTCCCGATTTCCCTGGTGTTGGCGCAGTATTCGCGCACCCCGGTATAGCCGGGGTCATTTTTTTGGTGCGTTCGCCACCCACGCTTTCAACACCGCTACGTCGTTCTGCCACTCCTGTTTTAACTCTTCAATCCATTCGCCGACGTTATCCCACCATGCCGGAAGATCCGGTGACTGGATCTGCTGCGCAACTTGCTGGAGATGGCGTAAACCAATCGATCCTGCGGCGCCTTTGATCTTATGGCCCTCTTCAACGATCCCTTTCTGATCCCGCGCGGTGAGGTTCGAATCCAGAATGCTCAGGTAGCCTGGCATCATTTTTTCGAAAACGGCAAGACCATCGGTAATCAACTTCGGCCCAACCAGTTCGATGTACTGTTCCAGCATCGCGACATCGAGTAATGCATTCTGTTTACTGTGTTGTTCGAGTGACACAATTCTCTCCTCCTGGTTTGTGCGCGTATCCCAGAACTTTTTGATCATGGCAGTCAGCGCCGGGACGGATAGCGGTTTACTGAGCACGTCATCCATGCCCGCAGCAAGGTATTCGCCTTTGTCTTTCAACACATTGGCGGTTAATGCCACCAGCGGCGGCAATTCTTCTTTCTGGAACTGGCTGGTGAGCTTGCGGGAAATATCCAGCCCGGTCATATCCGGAAGCTGAATATCCAGCAGTACCAGGTCGTACTCGCCCAGTTTGAACATGTCGAGGGCTTCCTGTCCCGTCATCGCCACATCCACACTGTTGCCCATTTTTTCCAGTACCGAGCGAGCGACAATCACGTTCAGCTCAATGTCTTCTACCAGCAGGACGTGTAAAGCAGGCAGCGGCATATCGTCATCGCTGGTCGTGCTGTCAATTTCTTCCGCCACACGCGGTGCCTGCACCGTCAGGGTAAATACCGAGCCCTTGCCGGGATGACTGCTAACGGTAATATCGCCACCCATGTTTTTCGCCAGTCGGCGTGATACCGCCAGGCCAATGCCGGTGCCGGTAGCAGGTTTACCGCCATGGCTGTCTTTCACCTGATAGTACATGGCGAAAATTTTATCCTGCTCGCTTTGAGGAATACCGATACCGGAATCTTCCACTTCAAACCGCAGCATGCCGTTTTCATAACTGACCCGCACGGTAACCTGGCCTTTCTGGGTGAATTTCACCGCGTTGCTAATCAGGTTCCAGATAATCTGGCGCAGGCGCGTTCCGTCGGTGATGACTTTATGCGGCAGCGGCAGCGCCGGCTCCATCACAAACCGCAGGCCTTTTTGCTGAGCCTGTAGCCCGGAGAGGTTTTCAAGATCCGCGAGGAAACCGGTGAAATCAATCGGCTGGTTATCAAGCTGCACTTTACGGCGCTCGATTTTATCCATGTCGATGATGTCGTTAAAAATATGCCCAAGCGTAACGGCAGAGACGTGAATGGTTTGCAGATATTTATGCTGTTCCGGCGTCAGATCCGTATCCAGCAGAATACGGCTAAGGCCGACGATGCCGTTAAGCGGCGTACGCAACTCATGACTGATTGTTGAGATAAAGGTCGTCTTATCGCGGCTCGCCCGTTCCAGCGCGTCCTGATAGCGCTTACGTTCGGTAATATCGCGGCCAAAGCCCATTAATCCGTGGCGTTTCCCCACGCGATCGTAATAAGGCACTTTACGAATTTCAAAACAGGCTTTGCGCCCGTCGGGATAATCCAGCCACTGTTCATAGGTCAGGGAGACATTATGGCGGAAGACTTTCTCATCGGTTTCAATGACTTTTTCCGCCGCTTCCGGGGCATACACGTCATGCGGCTGTAATCCGATCAGCTGTTTTTCGCTTTTACCGGTCAACAGTTCCATGGCGCGGTTGCAGCCGGAAAATGCTTTATCTTCATTGCGATAAAACACCAGATCCGGCGATGCATCGAGGAAAGAGCGTAAAAACGACGATTGCTGCTCCAGCTGGATTTGCGTGACTTCACGCTCTTTCATCTCAACGGTGAGCTGCTCCAGCACCTTCTGGCGCCCGGCTTCCGCCTTTTCTCGCTCGGCGTTTTGCTGGTTAAGCTGGTTTATGTTGTCTTTTAACTGGACAGTGAGTTTCAGATCGCGCTCGCGCATCTCCTCAAGCTTATCCACCAGCTTTGACAGACGCTGGCGCGACTCTTCCAGTTGTTCAACGACCACAGACAGGAAATAGACCGCCCACGGCGTGATCAATAAACCGAAAAAGATGGAGCGAATGACATCAATGCTTTCGACCCGGCCATGCAACACCATGGTCACCGCCATTTGCACGACCATCGCCAGTATTACCAGGGCCAGCGCCAGTAAAAGAGAAAAACGAACCAGGCCAAGTTTGACCAACAGATCAACGTAATACTGAGCCAACATACGGATTTGCTTCATAGGATGTTCCTTCGCTGCGTACCGCTCAATAATACTCAATTCCGGCGGTTACGCTGAAGGTTGTGCAAAAAAGTGCGGGATCAAAAGGGTTTATCGGCGCCTGGACGGACCACCAGGCGATTTTATCAGCATTCTTTATGCCCCGACGGGCTGCCACGGGGTGCCTAACGCCGACCCCTGCACGCCTTCCCGAACCAGGTAACGGTCAATCTCTACCATCCCGGTCCAGCGGTTTTCGCACCACAGTGGCGCTAACAGGGTAGGACGACGCGCACTGGCGGAAATGCGGTGATAGATAATCTCCGGCGGAGTATGACGGATCATCTCGCCGGCGATGGTGGTGTAATCCTCAAGGGCGATAGCATTAAGCCGTCCTGCGGCCCAGGCTTTCGCCATAATACTGCCGGTAACGATATGCAGAGGGTGAAGCTTGATACCGTCCGTACCGGTTTCCACCACTTTCTCCAGCGTGTTCAGCGCGTCCTGCTGCCCTTCCCCGGGCAAACCGACAATCAGGTGCGTGCAGACTTTCAAACCACGCTTGCGGGCGAGGCTGGCCGTCTTCTGATAACAGGCGAAATCGTGGCCACGGTTAATACGGTGCAGCGTTTTATCATTCGCCGTTTGCAGACCGAGCTCCAGCCAGACTTCATAACCCTGCTCCCGATAACCGCACAGCAGGTCCAGCACGCTTTCCGGTACGCAGTCCGGGCGCGTTCCCACGCATAACCCCACCACGTTGGCCTGTTCGATAGCCTGTTGATACATGCTGCGCAGCAGTTGCACTTCCGCAAAGGTGCTGGTGTATGCCTGAAAATAAGCGAGATAGCGTCTGGCGCGATTCACCAGGCGCGCCTGGTCGGCCAGCTGTTCGGCAATGCTTCGATGCTGTTGCGCTTCGTCAGCAAAGGAGGCGACATTACAAAAGGTGCAGCCGCCGCGCCCGAGGGTGCCATCGCGGTTAGGGCAGCTAAAACCGCCATGCAAAGTGAGCTTATGAACTTTTTGTCCGTAGCGACGTGAAAGATCGCCGCCAAACATATTGACTAATTTTTGTAACTGCATAATCTGGAAGGCCGGCCTGAAAAAGGCCCTCAGACTGCCATTTTTACCTCTTTACGGCGATGATGTGGATCAAGCGCCTGCCCCTGCCTTTATCATTTGAATAACCATTCATATTTTTCGACATTTCAGTCAGCCATTACGCAATTACTTTTACTTATAAAGTGCCCCATTATTTAAAGAATATGACACAACCCTAAAAACAGAGGCTTTATGCGGCCTGACGGGCGTATTTAGCACAATAATCTGCCAATTTATTTAACAATAGCGCGGTATATAGTTTTAGCGGCTTTCTGATAGTGAGACAGATCACAATCACCGGTGCTGTTCCGACCACTTCAATTAACCTAAAAACATCAAAATAACTTTTAAATTCAAAAGATTAGATAAGTATTAGCACAAATTTGAATAAATAAGAATGACATTTGACCTGTGTCTCAAATCCCGATAACTTGGAAATCCGCTGGAAGCTTTCTGGATGAGCACTCTGCTCATCATATTTATGCAGTAATTGAGATTCCCTCTGAAGCAAGTCCTCAACACTTGTGTACCGATGCGAAAAGGATATTGAGAGGGCGAATGCGAGGTGCGCGTATGATACGCAAAACCCCGTCGCCTGCTCTTGTTGTGTCCGCGCGCAACCGGTATCGGAGCGAGTCCGCAGAGCCTGGGGAGGTTCACTGATATGTTGTACGATAAATCCCTTGAGAAGGATAACTGTGGTTTCGGCCTGATCGCCCACATAGAAGGCGAACCTAGCCACAAGGTAGTGCGTACTGCTATTCACGCACTGGCCCGCATGCAGCACCGTGGCGCGATCCTCGCAGACGGTAAAACCGGCGACGGATGCGGCCTGCTGTTACAAAAACCTGACCGTTTCTTTCGCCTGGTAGCGGAAGAGCGCGGCTGGCGCTTAGCAAAAAACTATGCCGTCGGGATGCTGTTTTTAAATCAGGATCCGGAACTTGCGGCGCAAAGCCGTCGCATTGTTGAAGAAGAGTTGCAACGTGAAACCCTGTCTATCGTCGGCTGGCGCGAAGTGCCGACCAACGATGGCGTACTCGGTGAAATCGCCCTCTCCTCCCTGCCGCGAATTGAGCAAATTTTTGTTAACGCCCCTGCGGGATGGCGTCCGCGTGATATGGAGCGCCGTCTGTTTATCGCCCGCCGCCGTATCGAAAAACGCAACCAGGAAGACAAAGACTTTTACGTCTGTAGCCTGTCGAATCTGGTCAACATCTATAAAGGTCTGTGTATGCCGGCTGACCTGCCGCGCTTCTACCTGGACCTGGCGGACCTGCGTCTGGAATCGGCCATTTGCCTGTTCCACCAGCGCTTCTCCACCAACACCGTGCCGCGCTGGCCGCTGGCTCAGCCGTTCCGCTATCTGGCGCACAACGGCGAAATCAACACCATTACCGGTAACCGCCAGTGGGCGCGTGCGCGTACCTACAAATTCCAGACCCCGTTGATCCCGGATCTGCACGACGCCGCACCGTTCGTCAACGAAACCGGCTCCGACTCCAGCTCAATGGATAACATGCTCGAACTGCTGCTGGCCGGCGGGATGGACATCGTGCGCGCCATGCGCTTGCTGGTGCCGCCAGCCTGGCAGAACAACCCGAACATGGACCCGGATCTGCGCGCGTTCTTCGACTTTAACTCCATGCATATGGAACCGTGGGACGGCCCGGCAGGCATCGTCATGTCCGATGGCCGTTTCGCCGCCTGTAACCTCGACCGTAACGGTCTGCGTCCGGCGCGCTACGTCATCACCAAAGACAAGCTGATCACCTGCGCTTCAGAAGTGGGCATCTGGGATTACCAGCCTGACGAAGTGGTGGAAAAAGGCCGCGTTGGACCAGGCGAGCTGATGGTTATCGATACCCGCGTGGGCCGCATTCTGCACTCCGCAGAAACTGACTACGATCTGAAAATCCGCCATCCTTATAAAGAGTGGATGGAGAAGAACGTTCGCCGCCTGGTGCCGTTTGAAGATCTGCCCGACGATCAGGTCGGCCAGCGCGAAATGGACGACGATACGCTCACCAGCTATCAGAAACAGTTTAACTACAGCTTTGAAGAGCTGGATTCCGTCATCCGCGTACTGGGCGAAAACGGTCAGGAAGCCGTTGGCTCAATGGGCGACGACACGCCATTCGCGGTGCTATCCAGCCAGCCACGCATTATTTACGACTACTTCCGTCAGCAGTTCGCGCAGGTGACCAACCCGCCGATCGACCCGCTACGCGAAGCGCACGTCATGTCGCTGGCTACCAGCATTGGCCGCGAGATGAACGTGTTCTGCGAAGCCGAAGGCCAGGCGCACCGTTTAAGCTTTAAATCGCCGATTCTGCTGTGGTCTGATTTCAATCAGCTCACCACAATGACTGAAGAGCACTATCGCGCCGATGTACTGGATATCACCTTTGACGTGAACGAAACGCCTCTGGAAGAAACGGTCAAAGCACTGTGCGATAAAGCGGAACAAATGGTCCGCAATGGCACAGTGTTGCTGGTGTTGTCTGACCGCAATATCGCGAAAGATCGTCTGCCGGTTCCGGCACCGATGGCAGTTGGCGCGATTCAGACCCGTCTGGTGGATAAGAGCCTGCGCTGCGACGCCAACATCATTGTTGAAACCGCCAGCGCCCGCGACCCGCATCACTTTGCCGTGCTGCTTGGCTTTGGTGCCACCGCGATTTATCCGTACCTGGCGTACGAATCGCTGGCGAAACTGGTCGATACCCACGCGATTGAGAAAAGCTATCGCACAGTGATGCTGAACTACCGTAACGGCATCAACAAAGGGCTGTACAAGATCATGTCCAAAATGGGCATTTCGACTATCGCCTCTTACCGCTGCTCGAAGCTGTTTGAAGCCGTCGGTCTGCATGACGAAGTTTCCAGCCTGTGCTTCCAGGGCGTGGTTAGCCGAATTGGCGGCGCAGGGTTTGCCGACTTCCAGCAGGATCTGCTTAACCTGTCAAAACGCAGCTGGCTTGCCCGCAAACCGCTGGAACAGGGCGGCCTGCTCAAGTATGTCCACGGCGGCGAGTATCACGCCTACAACCCGGATGTGGTGCGTACCCTGCAACAGGCGGTACAGAGCGGCGACTACAGCGATTATCAGCAGTACGCGAAACTGGTTAACGAACGTCCGGCGGCAACGCTGCGCGATCTGCTGGCGCTAAACCCCCAGGGTGAAGCGGTCAGCATTGATGAGGTTGAACCAGCCACCGACCTGTTCAAACGCTTTGATACGGCGGCGATGTCTATCGGCGCGTTGAGCCCGGAAGCCCACGAAGCGCTGGCGGAAGCCATGAACAGCATCGGCGGCAATTCCAACTCCGGCGAAGGCGGCGAAGATCCGGCGCGTTACGGCACCAATAAAGTGTCGCGCATTAAGCAGGTGGCATCGGGTCGCTTCGGCGTTACCCCGTCGTACCTGGTCAATGCCGATGTGATCCAGATTAAAGTGGCCCAGGGCGCGAAGCCAGGCGAAGGCGGCCAGTTGCCGGGCGACAAAGTCACCCCGTATATCGCCAAACTGCGTTATTCCGTACCAGGTGTGACGCTGATTTCGCCGCCGCCGCATCACGATATCTACTCGATTGAAGATTTGGCGCAGCTGATTTTCGACCTCAAGCAGGTTAACCCGAAGGCGATGATTTCCGTGAAGCTGGTTTCCGAACCGGGCGTCGGCACCATCGCAACCGGCGTCGCGAAAGCCTATGCGGACCTGATTACCATCGCGGGCTACGATGGCGGCACCGGCGCAAGCCCGCTCTCTTCGGTGAAATACGCCGGGTGTCCGTGGGAACTGGGTCTGGTGGAAACCCAACAGGCACTGGTGGCGAACGGTCTGCGTCATAAAATCCGCCTGCAGGTGGATGGCGGCCTGAAAACCGGCCTCGACATCATTAAGGCCGCGATCCTGGGCGCCGAAAGTTTCGGCTTCGGCACTGGTCCGATGGTCGCGCTGGGCTGTAAATACCTGCGTATTTGCCACCTGAACAACTGCGCCACCGGCGTCGCGACTCAGGATGACAAACTGCGTAAGAACCACTATCACGGCCTGCCGTTCAAAGTGACCAACTACTTTGAATTTATCGCCCGTGAAACCCGCGAGCTGATGGCGCAACTGGGCGTAAAACGTCTGGTGGATCTGATTGGCCGCACCGACCTGCTGAAAGAGCTGGACGGTTTTACGGCGAAGCAGCAGAAACTGGATCTGTCCCGTCTGCTGGAAACCGCCGAGCCGCATCCTGGTAAAGCGCTGTACTGCACTGAGCACAACCCGCCGTTTGATAACGGCGTGCTGAACGCGCAACTGCTGAACCAGGCGAAAGATTACGTTGACGAGAAACAGAGCAAGACTTTCTGGTTTGATATTCGTAACACCGACCGCTCCGTTGGGGCATCGCTGTCCGGATACATTGCGCAAACGCATGGCGACCAGGGGCTGGCTTCCGACCCGATCAAAGCGCACTTCAACGGCACCGCAGGCCAGAGCTTCGGCGTCTGGAACGCAGGCGGCGTTGAACTGTACCTGACCGGCGATGCGAACGACTACGTGGGCAAAGGCATGGCGGGCGGTTTACTGGCGATTCGTCCACCGGTAGGCTCCGCATTCCGCAGCCACGAGGCCAGCATCATCGGCAACACCTGCCTGTACGGCGCGACCGGCGGTCGCCTGTATGCGGCGGGCCGTGCAGGCGAGCGTTTCGGGGTACGTAACTCCGGGGCTATCACCGTGGTGGAAGGCATCGGCGATAACGGTTGTGAATACATGACCGGCGGTATTGTCTGCATCCTGGGTAAAACCGGCGTTAACTTTGGCGCAGGCATGACCGGCGGCTTTGCTTACGTGCTGGATGAAGACGGTGATTTCCGTAAACGCGTGAATCCGGAACTGGTGGAAGTGCTGAACGTCGATGAGCTTGCGATCCACGAAGAGCACTTGCGCGGTCTGATCACGGAGCACGTACAGTTGACCGGCTCCCAGCGCGGCGAAGAGATCCTGGCCAACTGGCCGTCGTTCTCCACCAAATTCGCGCTGGTTAAACCGAAGTCCAGTGATGTCAAAGCATTGTTGGGTCACCGTAGCCGTAGCGCCGCTGAATTGCGGGTGCAGGCGCAGTAAAAGATAAAAGATCTCGGCCAGCGAACCGCGTTCCGCTGGCCGGATTTAAGAGGTCATGATGAGCCAAAACGTATATCAATTTATCGACTTACAGCGCGTTGATCCGCCGAAGAAGCCACTCAAAATCCGTAAAATTGAGTTTGTTGAGATCTACGAGCCGTTTTCAGAAAGCCAGGCGAAAGCCCAGGCGGACCGCTGTCTTTCCTGCGGCAACCCGTATTGCGAATGGAAATGCCCGGTCCATAACTACATTCCAAACTGGCTGAAACTGGCTAACGAAGGCCGTATTTTCGAAGCGGCGGAACTGTCGCACCAGACCAATACCCTGCCGGAAGTGTGCGGCCGCGTATGTCCGCAGGATCGTCTGTGTGAAGGGTCCTGTACCCTGAACGACGAATTCGGCGCAGTGACGATCGGCAACATCGAACGCTATATCAACGACAAAGCCTTTGAAATGGGCTGGCGTCCGGATATGACCGGCGTGAAGCAAACCGGCAAACGCGTGGCGATTATCGGCGCGGGCCCGGCAGGCCTCGCCTGTGCCGACGTGCTGACCCGTAACGGCGTGAAGGCGGTCGTGTATGACCGTCACCCGGAAATCGGCGGTCTGCTGACCTTCGGTATCCCGGCGTTTAAGCTGGAAAAAGAAGTGATGACCCGCCGCCGCGAGATTTTCACCGGCATGGGCATTGAGTTCCAGCTCAATACCGAAGTTGGCCGCGATATCCAGATGGACGCGCTGCTGGCGGAATACGACGCGGTGTTCCTCGGCGTGGGCACTTACCAGTCCATGCGTGGCGGCATTGATAATGAAGACGCGCCGGGCGTGTACGATGCGCTGCCGTTCCTGATCGCCAACACCCGCAACACCATGGGCTTTAGCGAAGAGGCGTCCTCGCCGTATATCAGTATGGAAGGCAAACGCGTGGTGGTGCTGGGCGGTGGCGATACTGCGATGGACTGCGTACGGACTTCCGTGCGTCAGGGCGCAACCCATGTGACCTGCGCGTATCGTCGTGATGAAGAGAACATGCCGGGTTCACGCCGTGAAGTGAAAAACGCCCGTGAAGAAGGGGTGGAGTTCAAATTCAACGTGCAACCGGTGGGCGTGGAAGTGAATGCCAACGGGAATGTTTCCGGCGTGAAAATGGTCCGTACCGAAATGGGCGAACCGGACGCCAATGGTCGTCGCCGCGCAGAGATCGTTGCGGGTTCAGAACACGTTCTGCCTGCCGATGCGGTGGTAATGGCGTTTGGTTTCCGTCCGCACAGCATGGAGTGGCTGGCTCAGCACAGCGTTGAGCTGGATTCACAGGGTCGCATCATCGCCCCGGAGCGCAGTGATAACCCGTTCCAGACCAGCAACCCGAAAATCTTTGCCGGCGGCGATATCGTCCGTGGTTCAGATTTGGTGGTCACGGCCATAGCCGAAGGGCGTAAAGCCGCCGACGGCATTATGAATTATCTGGAAGTGTAATCCGGCCAGCAAAAAGCCCGTCAGCAACACGCTGACGGGCTTTTTTATGGTTTCAGGTCACTCGCAGGTTAAACCTGTTCCGCCAGTTCCGCTTTCTTTGCCAGCGCATCCAGCAGTTTTTGATGGATACCGCCAAAGCCGCCGTTGCTCATGACCAGGATATGGTCGCCCGGCTGGGCAGTTTTCACGATCATTTCTACCAGCGTGTCGACATCCCCGCTCCAGTGCGCCGGTTGTACACAGGCATCCGCCACTTCAAACACCTGCCACGGAATATGCGACGGCTGGAACAGAAACACTTCATCAGCGCGACCCAGCGACGGCGCCAGATCGTCTTTGCAGTGGCCCATTTTCATGGTGTTGGAGCGCGGCTCCAGCACGGCAAGAATGCGCGCTGTACCGCCGACTTTGCCCCGCAATGCCGCCAGCGTCGCCAGAATGGCCGTGGGGTGATGGGCAAAATCGTCATACACTGTCACACCGTAGGCTTCGCCGCGCAGTTCCAGACGGCGACGGGCGTTCACGAAGTTGTTCAGCGCCTGGGCCGCATCAGCGGGCGCAACGCCAACATGCCGCGCTGCGGCAATCGCCATCAGCCCGTTATTCATGTTGTGCTCGCCGACCAGTTGCCAGTTCACTTCCCCGACGCGCTCGCCGTTCAACAGCACTTCCCAGTGAGAAGCGTCGGTGTTGAGTTTTTTAGCCTGCCACTGCCCCTGCTCGCCAACCAGCTCCTGCTCGCTCCAGCAACCCATTGCCAGGGTCTGTTTCAGGTTGGCATCGCCTTCCGGCCAAATGATCTTGCCCTGCCCCGGCACAATACGCACCAGATGGTGGAACTGCTTCTGAATCGCCCGCAGGTCGTCAAAGATATCCGCGTGGTCGAATTCAAGGTTGTTCAGCACCAGCGTGCGCGGGCAGTAGTGCACAAACTTGGAACGCTTGTCGAAGAAGGCGCAGTCATACTCATCCGCCTCAATCACAAAGAACGGGCTTTCGCCCAGGCGCGCGGAGACGTCAAAATTGCCCGGCACACCGCCGATCACGAATCCGGGCTTATAGCCGCAGGCTTCCAGAATCCATGTGGCCATTCCCGCCGTGGTGGTTTTGCCATGCGTACCCGCAATGGCAATCACCCAACGGTCGCGCAGCACAAAATCATGCAGCCATTGCGGACCAGACATATAAGGGATGTTTTGTTCCAGTACCGCCTCAACGCACGGGTTACCACGCGTCATGGCGTTACCGATGATCACCAGGTCCGGACGGGGCTCAAGCTGCTCTACGTCGTAACCCTGAATTAAATCAATACCTTGTTTTTCAAGAAGGGTACTCATCGGCGGGTAAACATTAGCATCCGAGCCGGTTACCTCGTGGCCAAGGGCCCGCGCCAGCATCGCCAGCCCGCCCATAAAGGTGCCACACACACCCAGAATATGAATACGCATACATTACTGTCCTTTTTTTATCCGGCGCATATTCTACCCGTATGTCATGGGGTGAATAAACGCATTTAAGGCGATTCTGTTAATTGCTGCCTCGATTCACCTGTGCGCTAACCTTTATATCTTTGTTACGATTAAACGATCGCTTTACTCAAACCAGGATGCAGGGAAAGTGTTATGAAAACGTTAGGTGAATTTATTGTCGAAAAGCAGCATGAGTTTTCTCATGCTACCGGCGAACTGACGGCGCTGCTGTCGGCAATAAAGCTGGGTGCCAAGATTATCCATCGCGATATCAACAAAGCCGGACTGGTTGATATCCTGGGCGCCAGCGGCGCTGAAAACGTGCAGGGCGAAGTGCAGCAGAAACTCGACCTGTTCGCGAACGAAAAGTTAAAAGCCGCGCTGAAGGCCCGCGACATCGTCGCCGGGATCGCGTCGGAAGAAGAAGATGAGATTGTGGTGTTTGAGGGCTGTGAACACGCGAAGTATGTCGTGTTGATGGATCCCCTGGACGGTTCCTCTAACATTGACGTGAACGTCTCTGTCGGGACGATTTTTTCTATCTATCGCCGCGTCACCCCGGTGGGTACGCCCGTGACGGAAGAAGATTTCCTCCAGCCTGGCAGCAAACAGGTTGCCGCAGGTTATGTGGTTTATGGCTCCTCAACCATGCTGGTCTATACCACCGGTTGCGGCGTTCATGCCTTTACCTACGACCCTTCCCTGGGCGTGTTCTGCCTGAGCCAGGAGTGTATGCGCTTCCCGAAAAAAGGCAACACTTACTCCATTAACGAAGGTAACTACATCAAATTCCCGCAGGGCGTGAAGAAATACATCAAGTTCTGCCAGGAAGAAGATGCGGCGACCCAGCGTCCTTATACCTCGCGCTATATCGGCTCACTGGTGGCGGATTTCCACCGCAACCTGTTGAAAGGCGGGATTTATCTCTACCCGAGCACCGCAAGCCACCCGGAAGGTAAACTGCGTTTGCTGTACGAATGCAACCCGATGGCGTTCCTGGCGGAACAGGCCGGCGGCAAGGCGAGCGACGGGAAAACCCGCATCCTGGATATCATCCCTGAAAGCCTGCACCAGCGCCGTCCCTTCTTCGTTGGCACCGACAGCATGGTGAACGACGTCGAACGCTTTATCCGCGAGTTTCCTGACGCGTAAAAAAATCCCCTGTCGGTGACAGGGGATCTGCACTATTCCGTACCCCGGCGTGCCGGGGTATTTTTATCCCTGTACCTGCACCCTGAAGCCGGACATGGTTTCCACCAGCAGTTGCGACTGCGCTTCCAGAGAGTGCGTGGCAGCGGAAGATTGCTCCACCAGCGCCGCATTCTGCTGCGCCGCTTCGTCCATCTGACTGACTGCGATATTCACCTGCTCAATGCCGCGACTCTGCTCCTGCGAGGCGTTGGCGATTTCTCGCATCAGCCTCGTCATACGCATGACTTCGCTGGCGATCTCGTCCATGGTTTCACCGGCCTGCATCGCCAGATCGCTGCCTTCGCCCACGTGCGTCTGCGAGTCGGCGATCAGCGTGCGGATCTCTTTAGCGGCTTCGGCACTGCGGCTGGCAAGGCTTCGCACCTCGCCCGCCACCACCGCGAATCCACGCCCCTGCTCCCCGGCACGCGCCGCTTCTACCGCCGCGTTCAACGCGAGGATATTGGTCTGGAACGCGATGCCGTCAATGACGCTTAAGATATCGGCAATACGGTTGGCGCTTCCGGAAATATCACGCATTTTTTCAATCACATAGCAGACCATTTCGCTGCCGCGATCGGCGGTTTCCGACACGGTCTGTGTGAGCGCATGCGCCTGCGCGGCGTTTTCGGCGTTTTGCTTAACGGTGGCGGTGATCTGCTCCATGCTGGCGGCGGTTTGCTCCAGCGACGTGGCGGTGGATTCCGTCCGCCGCGACAAATCGATATTCCCGGCGGTCAGCTCGCGGCTGCCGGTATCAATTTGCGCGCTGGCATCGCGTACCCGGGAAACCGACTCGATTAACGACAGGCGCATGGCGTCAATGGCGTTCTCAAGCCGCCCCAGTTCATTACGGGACGTATGGCGAACGGTATGCGTCAGATCGCCCGTCGCCACCAATTCCAGTTGTTCAATCGCCCGGTTAAGCGGAGTGAGCAGCAGATGGCGCATCCCGAACCAGACGGCGGTAATCAGACCGGCAGTGATCAGCGCCGCCAGTATCATTAACCCCAGTACGGTCTGTTTATGCTCAAGGACTGACGCCACCTCGTCTTTGCCCCGGTTTTCACTCCAGGATAAAAATGCCCGCATATCGTTATCGAATTTTTGCGAAAGCGGGATCATGCCGTTTTCCAGCAGCGCGTAATAGTCGTCCGGGCTCTGGTTTTTCAGCGCCGTCAGCAGCGGCGTGATGCCGTTGACGTTAAACGCATCGAAACTGCGCGCCAGCTGCCCCAGTAACTGCTGGCCCTGCTCGTCATTGATGTTGCTTTCCATCAGGCCTTTGAGGGTCTTACGTCCCTGGGTCAGTTCGCTATCGATATGGGTAACGGACTTGTCTGCATCCCGTATCAGACCAACTTCCATCAGCCGCACCGCCTGCCCCGCTTCATTACGCGCACGCAAAATCTGGGTATATCCTTCGTTCAGGCGCATGATTTGCTCGCCCTGGAGATGATTAATGCGCTGTAACGATGAAGAACTTTGGGTTAATGCGTAGATACCGATCCCGCTGACCAGTAACAACAGCAGCATCATCGCCACCAGTACGGCCAGCAGGCCCATGCGGATTGAGAGGTTTTTTAACATAGTCATTTCCCGGAGGTTGCCAATAACTCAACAAGAAGCTAGTAGCGAGTTATCGGCACTTACCGGAAAAAGTTTAGAGAAGGTATAATAATTTCAACATGTTACTGTTTTGCTACCTCCGGGTTAACGCGCGTAACAGCAGCATTCTGGCGGCTTTCCCAGAGCACTGTCAGCCCGCGTTGCAGGGCGATAAAGATAAACAGCAGAATACCGATCGCGATTTTGGTCCACCAGGAGCTTAACGTGCCGTCGAAGTTGATATACGTCTGGATCAGCCCCTGAATCGCCACGCCAAACAGCGTGCCCAGTACTGTACCTACCCCGCCGGACAGCAGCGTGCCGCCAATGACCACTGAGGCGATGGCGTCCAGTTCCACCCCAACCCCTGCCAGGGCATAGCCTGCCTGGGTATAGATGGAAAAGACAATGCCCGCGAGCGTCGCCAGCCCGGTAGACAGCATATAGATGCGTATCGTGGTACTGCGGGTGGAAATGCCCATCAGGTTCGCTGAGGTGGCATTCCCGCCGATGGCGTACACCTGGTTGCCGAAGCGGGTGCGGTGCGCGAGGAAAATACCGATCACCACCACGCCGAGCATCAGCAGCCCCATGGCGCTTAACCTTCCGCCGCCGGGGATTTTCCAGGCGAGGCTTGAGAGCGTGTCATAGATGGGGTGATTGATGGGAATCGACTCTTCCGACACCAGATAGCTGACGCCGCGCAGAAAGAACATCCCGGCGAGGGTAATGATAAACGCGGGGATTTTGAGCGCATCGATCAATAAGCCCATAAACGCGCCGAATGCGCAGCCCATGATAAGGATCAGCGGGAACGCCACCAGCGGCGACATCCCCCAGAAGCCGATCGCTTTCGCCAGGAACACGCCGGTAAAGGCAATCACCGATCCCACCGACAGGTCGATACCGCCGGAGAGGATCACAAACGTCATGCCAACGGCGATAATCCCCAAAAAGGCGTTATCGGTCAGAATGTTGCAGATAACCCGGGTAGAGGCGAAACCGGGGAACTGCGTCAGACAATACAGATACCCCAGTACAAACACCGCCAGGGTAATCATCAGCGGCAAGTTACGCTTAATCATCGCGGCGCCTCCGTCGTAACAGACTAATAAAGCGCGGTGACTGAACAATCAGCACGCATAAAACCACCACCGCTTTCACCACCTGGTTAAGCTCGGGTGGGAAACCAGACAGCAGGATCCCGGTGTTCATCCCCTGGATAATCAACGCGCCCACCACGGACAGCGCCAGATTAAAACGCCCGCCCATCAGCGAGGCGCCGCCGATGACCACGGCCAGAATAGCGTCCAGCTCCAGCCATAAACCTGCATTATTGGCATCGGCGCCGCGAATATCCGCGGTAACGATAATCCCGGCAATGGCCGCGCACAGGCCGCTCAGCACGTAGGTCAGCATCACCATCAGGCGGGTGTTGACCCCGGCATTTTTCGCCGCACGGATGTTAATCCCTACCGCTTCGATAAACATGCCCAGCGCAGTTTTGCGGGTGAACAGCCAGAACACGATTAACGTTACCAGCGCGATAATGACCGGCGTTGGGAAAAAGAACAGCGAGCCGCTGCCGAGAAACGAGAGCGACGGCGAGTTAAAGGTGACGATTTGCCCGGAGGTGATGAGCTGCGCGACGCCGCGGCCCGCCACCATCAGGATTAACGTCGCCACAAAGGGCTGGATTTTTAACACCGCCACCAGAATGCCGTTCCACAGGCCTGCCAGTACGCCGACGCCTAACGCGCCCAGCAGCACAACCGGCAGGCTGTGGCCCGCGACTGTTAACGATGCCGCCGTCGCGCCAGCGATCGCCATAATCGCGCCAACCGACAAATCAATGCCGCCGGTGGCAATGACCAGCGTCATACCAATGGCAAGCAGCGCCACGGGCGCGGCGCGGTTTAAGATATCAATCGGGCTGCCAAACAGGCGCCCGTCCTGAACCACAATCTGGAAGAAGTGGTTCGCTACCATGCTGTCGACCAGCAAAACCAGCAATAACGCCACCAGTTGCGGCATTCCCTGCGGCCAGCGGAAACGGCGTTTCGGCACGCCGACATCCGGCACTGAACGAGTCATCAAGAGCCCTCCTTATGCCGCAATGGCATTCATAATCGCGCTGACGGACAGCTCTTCAAGCGGAATTTCCGCCACTTGTTCCCGGTCGCGCATGATGATTACCCGGTCGGCATAACCCACCAGTTCCTCCAGTTCCGACGAGATAACCAGCAGAGCCAGCCCATCGGCACACAGCGTTTCGATCAAGCGAATGATTTCCGCATGCGCGCCCACGTCGATACCGCGTGTGGGTTCGTCCAGGATCAGGAATTGCGGCCGCGTCAGTAGCCAGCGCGACAGCAAGACTTTTTGCTGATTACCGCCGGAGAGAAATTCCACCGGTTGCTCGGCACTGGGGGTACGAATCCCCAACTGGCGAATAAAGCGCTCGGCAATTTCGTTTTGTTCACGACGCGGGATCGGACGCAGCCAGCCGCGCTGGGCCTGCAACGCCAGAATGATATTTTCACGCACCGAGGCGGCGGCGATGATGCCGTCAGTTTTCCGGTCTTCCGGGCAGAAGCCGATACCCAGACAGGACGCCTGATGCGGCGATCGCAGCGTCTGCGGTTTGCCTTTGATCAACGCGTTGCCGCTGTCGGCCGGTTTGATGCCAAAGATCACTTCGGCGGTTTCGGTACGGCCCGATCCCAAAAGCCCGGCTAACCCTACGATTTCGCCGGGTCGGACTTCCAGCGAGAACGGCGCAATCACCCCTTTTTTGCCGTAATCCTTAAACGCCGCTACCGGTTTTTCGCTGAGCAGGGTACGCCCGGCGCGTTGTAGCGCGTTCTGCTCAAGCTCGCGCCCAAGCATCATTTTAACCAGTTCAATCTGCGGCAGCGCGTTGGTCTCACGGGTATCAATAAATTTACCGTTACGCAGTACCGTTATGCGGTCGGTGACTTCGTACACCTGATCCAAAAAGTGGGTGACGAAAATCAGGCTGACGCCCTGATCGCGCAACTGGCGCATCAGGGTAAAGAGCATTTCCACTTCTTTGGTATCAAGGCTCGCGGTAGGCTCATCGAGGATCAGCACCTTGGCGGACAGGTCGATGGCCCGGCATATCGCCACTATTTGCTGCATGGCGACGGAAAAGCGGTTGAGCGGCTCGCGCACATCCAGGCGAAAGCCATATGATTCCATCAGCGCCGAGGCGCGTTTTTCCATTTCTTTGCGGCGCAGTAAACCGAAACGCTTCGGTTCGCGGCCAATAAATAAGTTATCCGCCACCGACATATTCGGCAGCAGGTTCACTTCCTGGTACACCGTCCCGATGCCCAGTTGCTGAGCGTGAGAGGTATTTTTCGGGCGAATAGGTTTGCCCTCTAACCACACGGTGCCGCCGTCAGGCTGATACACGCCGGTAAGGGCCTTAATTAAGGTGGACTTGCCTGCACCGTTCTCCCCCAGCAAGGCCATAATTTCACCACGTCGCAGACTGAAATCGACGTGATCGAGCGCTTTTACCCCCGGAAAGACTTTGCTCAGTCCTTCGGTGCGCAAGATTTCCTGATGTTGTTGTGATTGCATCACCGGACTCCGAAAAGCGTGTCAGTAGCGCAAAAGGCTCTCCGTAGAGAGCCTTGTCTGCGACGGGTTTAGTAGCCCATGCCTTTTTTCTTCTCAAGCTCTTCTTTCGCGGTATCCGGGAGGAAAAGCGTTGATTTGGTGATGGTGGTTTTTTCCGGCAGAGTGCCGTCTTTTTTGAATTTTTCCAGCGCATCGAATGCCGGGCCTGCCATGTTCGGCGTCAGTTCAACGCTGGCATTGGCTTCGCCGTCGATCATTGCTTTGAAGATATCCGGAACGCCGTCGATAGAGCCGGTCAGAATATCGGAGCCCGGTTTCAGACCCGCTTCTTTAATGGCCTGAATCGCACCGATGACCATGTCATCGTTATGGGCGAAAACCATGCAGATGTTTTTGCCGTTGTTTTCAGCCTTGATAAAGCTTTCCATGACTTCTTTACCTTTACTGCGGGTAAAGTCGCCGGATTGTGAACGGATAATTTTGATGTTTGGCGCTTTGGCAATGGCTTCAGCAAAACCTTTCTTACGGTCAATCGCCACGCTCGCGCCGACAGTCCCTTGCAACTCAACCACATTACACTGCTTACCATTAAGGGTTTTCACCAGCCAGTCGCCAATCATGCGGCCTTCCAGCACGTTGTCCGCGGTGACGGTAGTCATATAAAGCGATTTGTCTTTTACATCGATATTACGGTCCAGCAGCATCACCGGGATTTCCGCTTCTTTGGCTTCTTTCAGTACCGGCTCCCAACCTGTTGCCACAACCGGGGCGATGAAGATAGCGTCGACGCCCTGAGCGATAAACGAACGTACGGCTTTAATTTGGTTTTCCTGTTTTTGCTGCCCATCCGCGATCTTAAGCGTGATGCCGCGCTTTTGCGCTTCGCTTTTCGCAACGCTGGTTTCCGCTGCGCGCCAGCCTGATTCAGAACCGACCTGAGAAAATCCCACGGTTAAGGGGGCTGCCATAGCCATAGACGACATGGCTGCCGAAACTGCTGTGACCAGAAGTAAGCGCTTCCACATAAGTAAATCCTCGTAGGGTTATTGTTGGCTAAATTTCCACCTGCGGGAAAAACTATAGACAATATGACATGTAACAAAATGCGTTACATCACAATTCAAAAAAGTTACATAAAGGTTATGAGCCCTGAAACTCAAGAGTGTGAGCGGGGTACCGACTTTTAGCCTTACGCCAGGTATCAGATTCAAGTGATTTTTTTTCCGGGCGGGGGAGAAAAAACTGGCGCTTGTAACCGGTTACAAAAATTTATTCAGAATGCGGCTGAGTTTATGGACAATTCAGCCGTAAAAAGCAGCCAAAAATACAGGCGGGAAATTTACTTTGGGAAAAACAGTCCAGGACTTTCAGGCGCATTTGGCTATAATACCCGGCACTTGTTTGCCATACAGTTAAAGGAAACAGACATGAGCTTACTTAACGTGCCTGCTGGTAAAGATCTGCCAGAAGACATCTATGTGGTTATCGAAATCCCGGCTAACGCGGATCCGATTAAATATGAAGTGGACAAAGAGAGCGGCGCGCTGTTTGTAGACCGTTTCATGTCTACCGCGATGTTCTATCCGTGCAACTACGGTTACATCAACAATACCCTGTCACTGGACGGTGACCCGGTAGATGTGCTGGTTCCGACCCCGTACCCGCTGCAGCCGGGCTCCGTGATCCGCTGCCGTCCGGTTGGCGTGCTGAAAATGACCGATGAGTCTGGTGAAGACGCGAAACTGGTTGCGGTCCCGCACACCAAACTGAGCAAAGAGTACGATCACATTAACGATGTGAACGACCTGCCGGAACTGCTGAAAGCCCAGATCACCCACTTCTTCGAGCATTATAAAGATCTCGAAAAAGGCAAATGGGTGAAAGTGGACGGATGGGAAAACGCTGAAGCCGCTAAAGCGGAAATCGTTGCCTCTTTCGAGCGCGCAGCGAAGAAGTAATTCTGCTCCGTAAACTGCCAGAGTTTCTGTTCGAACCCCTGACGGGAAGCCTTCACGTCAGGGGTTCGCTTCATTTAAGGCGTAGCAGCCTGCAGAAATTAATACGGGTTCATCACAAGCACGCTGGTGCCAACGTACTGCCCGCCTACCGTTACGCCTGAAAGCACATCTTTGACCGTCAACGTTGATGCGCCTTTTGGTAAGTTAAAAATGGAGCCTAATGGTTGATCGTTAATCGTTACTTGCGCTTTTCCTGATGGCGCAAGATAGATATAAGGCTCATCCGAGGTAAAACGCAGCACCACCTTGGTTGAACTGGTGCAATCCACAGCCAACGAGGCGGATTTAGTGCTTCCCTCAGCATCCTTAAGCGACAGCGTGCCGTGGTCGAGGACTAATTCGGGAGAGGTGATTTTGCATAACGCATTGACCGGCGGCACAGTCGCACATGACCCCATACCGCCAGGAATATAAACACTGTTCCATGGCGCATGAGACTGACCACTTTTAGTAATATAATACGCGACGCACTCCTGCGGCCCAGGTGTCATGCCTGAATGAATAATCTTCGCGCTTTTACCGTACTGATTGTATAACGACTCAGCTAGCTGACTTGCAGGAATACCATAACTCTTTCCTTCAAATTCGTGGCAATTACCTATGGCAACATCATAGCAAGCTGCAGTTGGCGAGCTATTCGCATCAGCGTAGTGTTTATGGCCCATCATAACAACGTCGGCGTTATATAGAAGAGGATCAGGAATGCCGCTTAAATCCTGGATTTGCGTTTGAAGAGAATAAATCCAGGATCCTGAACCATTTGGCGTAACGGTGATATTAGTCACTACAGGCCAGCGAATCGCATTTGCCATTAATGGCGACAGCAGGAGCGACGACAGCATAATTATTTTTATAACCGCTTTGAATTTTCGCATAATCTATTAACTCTTATTGAAACCAGACAGGTGAAGGTTGACGTACCTGTATATTTCCTTAATGGCATGGCTCAGTTGACAGACCGATGCGTCGTGCCTGTCTCAGACTGCGCTAACCCTTAACGTTGCAAAAAAATGCAGGCGTGGGTATGGAAACATTAAGAAAAATACAAAATTTATTTAGATATAAATAAACCCGACGCGCAGTTTTCTTCGCGTGTCGCTCCTGATAAGCGCTCCTGCTTACCTGATACCCTAATAGTAAACGTCCGGCCAGGCTTACGGTATGACAGGCCCGTAAAGTACCCTTTTTCTCTTGTGGCAACCAGCAAGCTCGCTACATGCTTAATTTATAAAAAATCATCTACTGATAATTAATGACAAAGGTACTCACTGCTTTAAATGCCCCCACCACCAGCGATTGATTCGCCAGAGCCGAGGGTTTTATCTGGACATAGGCATTAAACGTCAGGATATTGCCGCCTGCGGTCAAATTAACATACGGACTCGGTTTATTTATTGGCAGTTCCGTCCCATCGGATAATTGAATCCCGACAGCCACCCCTGAAGCCGTACTGGAAGGATCCAGTATCAGTAAGTTCGTTAATTCATTATCCGCATCGCCAAAAAAAGTGACGCTAACCGTTTGCATGACAGACGGATCGCAATCTTCTAAATGAATCGAAAAGGGCTCGCTTTTAGAACGCTGGTAATAGTAAAGATTCTTTTCAGTAATGGTTTTGAAATCCAGCGTGATATTTTTATCATCATCCGGCAGTCGGCAAGGCTCTGCAACCAACGCACCGGAAAAATGCACGTTGTCCTCTTTCGCACAGGCTCCGCCAGCAATAATAAATGACAACAGTAAAAGAAATAGTTTCATCGTTGCCTCTTACAGATAATCACTGCGAAGCGTCAGCGTGGCTTCAAAAGGCCCTTCAGTTAAAGAAACTGCAGGGTCACGTACCGGTACCGCCTGTATTAAGGGCGGGGAGTTAAGGTTATTGACGGCGATTCGCTCACCAAACATCACCGGTTGGCTATCAACCAGAATACGAATACCCAGCCCTGATTTACTGGTTCTCACAGCCGAGTCATCAAAAACGGCCGGATTCGCGGTGTCGATAACAATGGCAAGATTATTCGCGCTGTAACTGGCATTACAGGTGATCTGGTAGTCCACCGCCTTTAAATAATTTGTCCCATCAATTTTATTAACGCCAAGATCTTCGCCAAAGGGCACATCTATTGTTTGATCATTATTAATGGTACACGGCGGTTCAATTAGCGTACCGTGAAAAGACATATTCGGTGCACTTAACGCCACAGGCGACCACATCGCAATAAGGACAATCAGACCAGCGTATTTCATTGATAATCCACCGTCATGGTTGCTATCGAAGAAAATTCCCCTGTCGGCAATTGCGAACCGGGTTGCTGAACTAACAGTGCAGTCAGGGCCGGCTTACTGTCAGCTGAACTAAAGTTGAAGTCGCTGCCGACAGCAAAAGTTTCACCGTTCGCCTTGATCGCAATCCCCAGTTCGGGAACCGACGTTTGAAGTGCACGGTTATCGAACGTGGCCGTCTGGCCGCTAATCCGCATTTTTAATGCCTTAGAAGGTTCAGCCGCACTGCAATCCAGCGTGTAGTTTATCGGCACTTCATATTTACCTGAGCTCACCTCGGTTGTGATAACTGAATTGCCGAAGTCCACATCAATGGTTTGATCGTTATTGATTTTGCAGGGCTGCGCGACAATCATCACTTTCACAGTGACATTAATCATGTAATCGCTGGTAGCCGCTATCGCAACGCTGCTGAGAAGCAGCATAACGGCGCTAACCAGAAAGTGTGTATGTTTCATGCAGCCCTCATTAACTCACTGATAAACAATGCTGAACTGAACCTGTGCGTGATACGCGCCGGGGATAAATGCTGCTGCGGTGCGTTCAGCCTGGAGGGTGTACGTAATTACATTCTGTCCGGGATCGATAAGCACAGTGTCGCCAGTTTGACCAAGCCGGACCGGGCGACCGTGGCTGTCTTTCAGCCGTAGCCCAATTCCGGAAACGCCCTCAACTTTGATGAGATCGGGATTATGCGCATCAGAAACCGCCACAAACCGGGCCTGATAGCCCGGCTGCTGAGAACTGGTCGTTGTCGTCATGGAATTCGAATTGGTCATTCGGGTGGCTATTTCCGGGCAATCAAGCAGGTACAGTTTTATCTGAACAGGTGCTGACTGCTTGCCGACGGCGTTAATTTCGGCGTGCGTTGTGTCGCCAAGATCAACAGCCTGCCATGCAGAATCCATTTCCAGGCGGCAGGCACTTTCACGCACGTTACCGTACACGTACAAACCGCCGTCGCTTACCGCCACTAATTTCCCAATGGCCTGATGCGTTATACCCATCATCAGGCTCATCAGAAGGAGTTTTCTCACCATGATTACACGTCCACTCCCAGGAAAATTACTCGCTCTCTTTTAAAACTTTGGCGCTACAGGTCGAGCCATTGCAGGTGAACTGAATCATCGGGTGTCCGCCGTAATCGTTGATATACGTCAGCACAGGGCTGTTACCGAACTCGTCGGCCGGCGCGCCTAATTTCACGGAATCTTTAGGACTGACCATCACGGGCTCAAATCTCACCACTTTGCCTTTTACCGACGTATGCCCTTCCACTACCGTCAAATAGTACGGAGAAGGATTATTAAGGACATAGCTGTTGCCCTGGCGCTGAAGCGTGACTTTTTCTATCCAGTCGCCATACGCGGCTTGCGTTTTATCCAGCGCAATCCCTGCCGGGCGATAGAACAATTTCACGCGCGTTTGCAGGGCAATTTGCAACGTATTCGCTTTAGTACTGCGCGGCGGGATTTCACGGAGGTTAAAGTAAAACAGCGACTCACGGTCCTGAGGCAACGCGCTTGTTGACGTCGCAAGTTGAACTTTTACCTGGCTTTTCGCACCGGGTTCCACACGTTGCACGGGCGGTAATGCCGTTAACGGCGACGTGATTTTGTTACCCTTCGCATCCTCAATCCAGGCCTGAGCCAGGTAAGGCAAATTTTTGTTCTCATTGGTTATGTTAAGGCTTACAGACTTTTCACTGCCATTAACGATAACGCGTGTGCGATCTAACGCTATCGCGGCCATTGCCTGCTGAGCCGTCATCACGCCCAGAAGCGTCGCTACAATCAGGGATACCTTTTTTTTACAGTTCCACATAACATTTATCTTCATATCAATTTAAATTAACTGCCGTCATCCGATCAGCGATGGCACGGCAATAAGAGATTGTTTTCCAGATTCAGTTTTTCCACATTCTCCGGAATGGTAAACGTACAATGCTCATCCTTGCCCCATTTGACATCCATGGAAATGCCGGCGCGAATTCCGCTTAACCAAACATTTCCGCCATCATCGACAATGCCAACATTCTGACCGTCCGGGTTAAGGACGTTTGCGCCGAATGGCGGGAATGACCCGTCAGCAAGGCGAATGATCGCCATCGCTTTAAGACCCGAAATAACGTCAAATTTACGATAGCCAATAGCGCCCTGAGTCAACGTCGTTTCCAGAACGGAATTACTGGCCTCGGCATTGTCAGGCAATTTATTAATATCAATACTCAGACTGGTTTTGTTATAACTGCTGACGTCTGAAATAACCGCCTTACCGAAGCGGTTGGTCAACATCGTATTGCCATAGCCTTGCACCGGGATCCCCGTGGCATCGCCGGTGTCGACGAGTACCCGCGTTTCTCCCGCTGCGCCGACACGATGTAAAGCAGCGCCTTTCATCGTTGCGGTCATACCGCCGCGGACGGATAAGCCCGCTGAGGTATATTGATTTTGCTGATAATCCACATTCGTGGTGATCTCCGCAAAATCAGCTAAATGATCGTAATAACCACTGACTGACGCGCCATTGTCTCCGCCCCCCGCGGAAACACGGTAGCTGTCGCCATTTTTTAAACGATCGTTATAAGCGATGTTTTGCGTATTACTGCTGCCGCTCATACTGGAATAAACGCTTAAGTTGCCGGAATCTCCCCATGGAATAGAAATGGACAAATACGCACCGTCGTCTTTCAGGCCATTAAATTTATTCCGATAAGCGGTTAACGAAGCGCTGATATTCTTCATTTTGCCGAAATCGAAATAGCGGGACAGCGATAAGCTATAACGATCTTCCGTCGGGCTATTCCAGTAAGTTTGATGCGAATAGTTCAGGTATGCGCTCAGGTTCAATGCTTCCAGTTGCTGGTTGAACGTGATGGTGTACATCTCTTTACTTTGCTGGAAGTTTTCAGAGGCGTTGTCACCAGCAAACCCACCATACGTTTTCGCATCTTTATAGGCATTGAAGTCGTTAAAGCTCATGAAATTCTTTTCAGAAAAGCGATACCCTGCGAAGGTCACCTGACTGTTAGTTTCATCAAAGCGCTTTGAATAGCTCACCCGATAGGACTGCCCTTTACGGCTTGAGCCATCAAGGTTTGCATCAGAACGCGTTACGTCGAAAGCGAGCGCGCCCAACATCATTAAGTCGCGACCGATACCCACGGCCATAGAGCGATAATCTTTACTCGCGATAGCGCCGCCATATAACGACCAACCGTTACTTACCCCCCAGGAAAATTCGCCGGAGCCAAATCCTTCGCCCTCAACGCTGTGATCGTTATTCGTCGGCCTGCCCGTATAAATCTTATAACGGAGGCTGCCCGGCCGGGTGAGGTAAGGGATACTGGCGGTGTTGACCTTATATTCCTGCACACTGCCGTCTTGCTCCTGAACACGAACATCCAGCGTACCCGACACTGCGCTGTTTAAATCCTGAATGGCAAAGGGTCCGGAGGCGACCTGCGTTTCATAGATCACACGGCCTTGCTGAGAAACCGTCACTTTGGCGTTAGTCTTTGCCACCCCGGTCACTTCCGGCGCGTAACCACGTAAGTTTGGCGGCAACATGCTGTCGTCTGACACCAGGCTTGCACCGGTGAATTTCAAGCTGTCGAAAATGTTTGAGTTAAGGTAGTCCTCACCTAACGTCAGCTTCGCGCCCATCCTGGGTAATGGGCGATAAAGATAAAAGCGGTTCCAGGTCCACGCAGGTTGCGTCCCCTCTTCATTATTACTGGCATCATTCTGATAATTGCTCTGCCAGTCAGCCCTTGCGCGCCATGGCCCAAAGTTTGCGCCAAACGTTCCGTTACCGGAGAGGGAGTTTCGATCTGTTTTATTATTGCCCTGCCCCTGGCTTGTCAGTGCGTTAAAGTTGTAATCAGCCAGCAGGCCGGGAATCCCATTTTCCCACATGCTGCTGGGTACCCAGTTTTCAGAGGAGTACTCGAGGTAGGCTTGCGGAACGTTTAGGGTCAACGTACTGGTACCCATGTCCGCTTCAGCTTCCACACCCTCGAGACTGGTCACATCGACGCACTGGTTGTTGTGCCAGAGCGTAAAGGATTTAAGGTATTTTTCTTTAAAGCCTAACTTTTGCACTAATTCAGGCACGAAACAGGCTTTCGACCCCTTCTCATCACCGTCCGGCGCATAAAAAGAGATGGGTTGTTCTTCCAGGGCGTTCTGATTAACCCGAATAATAAAATTATAATCACCGGGCATGATATAACCACGCCGGGAAAACTGGCTTACATCGATATTTTGTTTATCTTGGACATCCATAATATCGGTGTTGAACTGGATATCGTCTTCTGCTTTTACCATAGCAGGTATACATGCCAGTACGCACAGAGCTATTACAGAAATTTTAAATTCCTGTAATTTTTTCTTACTCTTTTTCGTATGCGAATTAGCCATAAGTTACCGTGCTTACCATAAGCAGTTACATTTGAAAAAACAAATCAGAACACGTTAAAAATATTCGACGTGATAGCGGATAATTGAGCTGTAATTACCTGCTTTAAAATTATTACTGGTCTTAATCAGACGAATGGCATAATCCAGTTCAATTTGATCTGGACTTTTAGAAACATAGGGTGTTTTTTCACCGTTGCTAATTATATGGCCGTCTCTGTCGGTTATTTTTAACGCGAGACCTAATACATCTCCACTCAGTTTAAACAAGCCATTTTCATCTGTACCTTCAAACGTAACGCGTAAAAATGTCCACGGAATTGCTTGCGCAGTCGCGCTCAGTGCACATTTCGAAAGAAACAGAGAAAATAGTTGTGGTGGCCCTTCTCCTGTACGTGATAATGCGCCCCGGGACACATCAGGCATTTCAATCACCTGATAACCAGACGCGTCGCTGTTCGAGGTAGTGCTTGTCGACATAGCGCATGCATTACTAAGAACTTCACCCTGTACATTAACCGTCCCGTGGAAAGGTGTAAGAAAATCATGGGCATTAACATGAAAAACGCAGCTAAGTAATGCGATGGCAACCCAGCGGCAAGATACATAAACCATGACATCAGCCCTTTCTGTTTGACAGTTATACGCCTGCATACACAGGCGTATCATTCAAAAATTAGCTCTTACTGATAAGCTAAAGAAAAGTCTGCAATAGAGGTGAATTCACCCGGGGTGATCGTTGCTGATGCACCGTTACCCTGCAGATATGCAGAGAAGTTAAGGTGGTTATCACCGTTTTGAAGCGTTTGCGGCGCAGTTGCAGTGCCGAGTTTAATCTGAGTGCTGGAGCCGTCAGTCAGAATAATGCTGGCACCTTTAGCGGTACCGGTCAGGCCCAGAGAACCATCAACCACGCCAGCGGAGCCAGTGAAGGTGGTGGTAACAGTTTTAAGGGTTGACGTGTCGCAGTTAGTCAGCAGAATCGTGAACGGACGCGGATCGCTGGTACCGCTTTTAGAATTAGCTTCTAAAACGCCCTGTGCAATGCCGCCAAAATCCACAGTCAGCGCTTCGCCATCCTGACCCGGAGCGATAGAGCACGGTGCGTTCAGAATAGAACCGGTGAAGGTCACCGTACCATGCCCCTGATCGGCTGTAACTGCTGCATTAGCAACGCCAGACAACATTGAAACACCCATTACAGACGCCAGTGCTACTTTTTTAAAGTTCATAACTTTATCCTTTAAAGTTGGTAATTTCCTTGAGATATTTTTTACTGCCACTCGCCATAACAAATACAAAATAAATATTAAAAGGATGATACCCATAAGTATCATCAATTAATGATTTACATATTCTAAAGGCGTTGTGTTACAGCGCTAAATAATATGATTATTTTAACAATAAAAATATTATTTTTTATTTAAGCACTCAACCATTAGGACAATGACCTAGGAAAATACTTAAATCGTACGCTTAATATATAACCGTAATAACCTCTGGAAAATAAACTTTACGTTTATTCATCTTTTAGTTTTTTTATATTGACCTGACGCCAGCTTTATCAGGCTTAGCGGTTAATACCCTGAAATAATGTTTTAGCCTAACATTCGCTCAACAAAAAATAACCGATTATCTAATTAATTTTTATTAAAAATGATTATCTATTGCAATCTCATAGACTTAAATACCACATCGATTAACAGCCGCTTCGGTTAAAAAAGGATTAACACTTAACTCTAATGAGGTATTAAGCGCAGTGTGGCAAAGCAGTCGTTAATACTCATGGTAATAACGTCAAACATAACAGCGTCAGGCCAAAGCTGATGACCATCGCCAGAATAGAAGAGTGCGTTGTTATTAATAAAAAAAACCACGCCGAGGCGTGGTTTTAGGTTAGACATGAGGTCGTCTGTCGAGCCAGTTACCCGTTTCTATGCGCTCCAGACCTTTAACGTCACGTTGATATACATACATCCACGCGCTGCCAAAGGGCGTTTGAATCAGCTGACGCCGATACTCTCCCCCCTTAGTACGCAGCGCATCCAGTTCGGCAAGCGTACTGGCGTCGATACGATACACTTCGCCTAACACCTCCCCTTCGCCCGGCACCGCGCCAGGATAGTGGCCGATGCTGAACAACTGAAAGTTTTCAACCGTGTGATCGCCCAGCCACTGAGCATTGGTCATCCAGTGGCTGTTACCTTGTTTGCGTCTTAAACTACCGTAGACAAATATTCGCATTGCTAAAACTCGAACTGATAGAGCAAATCGAGTGCCTGATCCACGCCAGACACCGCTTCCAGATACAGCTTAGGCATCAGGCGATACCGCAGGGTTAAGGTCGCCAGAGAATCAAAGATACCCACACCATACTTCACCTGCAGACCCGGCAGTACATAGCCACTGACCACTACCTGCGAGGAGTCGCCAACTCCCTGGGTATCCAGCGCCAGATTGCTGACGCCAAACGTCTCGCCGATTTTACCCACAACCTGACCACTTTGTGCAACCCCCAGTCCAACCAGCATTGACGTCATCGCCTCGCTATCGCTCTGCCCGCTCTCAAGCCCTTGCCCCCGCAACAGATAGGAAAGCGCTTCCTGTTGCGACATGGCCGGGTCTGAGAACACTTCTACCCTGGGTTCATCCGGCGTGCCCGTCACCCGAACGCCCGCAGTCACATCGTTCTCCGTGGCATCCGGATTTCGGATTGCTTCAATGTTTAATAACGGCTGATCCGGCGGGCCAGAGAACAGGAGTTCCCCTTTACGCACAATCAAATCCTGACCATAGGCGCGAAAACGTCCTTGCGGGATATTCACCTGTCCGTTTAAGCCCAGTCCCTGTTTATCCTGGGCGACTTTCAGATCGCCCGTTAAACGCGCCCGCAATCCGAAGGCGCTCATACGGACATCGTTCCCCACATGCACCGTCAGATTGCTGTTGATCGGAATGGCTGCCGTCGGCGCGCTTTCTGGTTTCAACTGCGCATCAAGCATCACCTCATCACTTGATACATCGACAGCGCTTTCCGGCAACTCTTGTACCACAATACGCGCCCAGGGCACATCCACTCGCCCATCAAGCGTAATCAGGCTTGGCGTCGCTTCCAGTACCACATCCGGCGATACATCAAGGCGTACGATCGGCGGCACGGTGATCCGCACCTTGTCCCCTTTCGCCGCTATGCGTGCGCGCCAGTTATCAAGCTGGCTCCAGTCGGCATCGCCATTCAGTGTGATTTGCCCGCGACGGGTGTCGACCACCCCCTGAAGCGTGGAACTCATCCCATTAAATACCATGGTGACCTGGCTTGGCCGCATATCAAACGGCATAAAGTTACCGTCGATATCCACACCGTTAAGCTGCATCTGACCAAAAAGCTGCGGTTGCGTCGCGTTGCCACCTAACCGCAGATTGGCATTCAGCAGCCCCGCCGCTTTTTCGCCGCGCGAGAATAACGTGTTCACCATCGCCAGCGAGAAATTACGAATGTTGACATTGCCAGACAGGGTGCGGCGGTTTTGCGGATCGGCAATCTGCACTTTGCCATCAAACTGCCCGTTACCCGCCAGACGCAGCAGCCAGCCCAACTCAGCCTGGTTGTTACGCAATGAGGCATTCAGGCTCAGGGTGTCGAACGCTACCGGCAACACGCTTTCATTGACGCGTTGCGTCACTTTTACACCGCGCCCATCCAGCGTTACGCTACCCTGCGGCAACCCTTCTTTCGTGGTGTCCCATGCCACGTCCGCCTTTCCGGTGAATACGCCGCTCGCCTGCGTTTCCGGCGGCAGGAACGGCTTCACCATGGCTAAATCAAAGCGTTGAAGCTCCACTACCGCACGCCCTTGCGCACCCGCATCCACGGCCTGTGGCAGGCACAGTCGGGCATTTGGGTTGCTCCAGCAGTGCGGGCCGATATTGATTTTTTGCTCCTTGCCACGGTAATCCAGCGCAATCTCACGGCTTTGCGACCAGGGGCCGACCGGCGTCTCAAAACGGGTATTTTCCAGCGTACCGCGCCAGCGTTGTTCAGCGCGATCAAAGCTGCCTTTCAGATTAAGCTGCCCCGACACCGGATCGCCCTGTACCCGCAGCGCCAGTTGATGATTTTTCTCGCTACCTTTGGCGTTAACCGTCGCCAGCGCGATATTCAGCCCCGGCTGGACGACACGCTCGACGCGCACGTCCAGGGTGCCGCCAATCTGATCGGTGGATTTGATATCGCCGTCCACGCGCACCTGGGCAATCGACAACTCCTGCCAGCGCAAATTACGGGCGGTGATGTCCGCCAGCACCTGTGGCGCCTCTACCGTTCCGCGAATCTTAACCAGGCCTTTCGCAGTACCGCCCAGGCCCGGCAAAGCGTTATTAAGATTCGGCGCGTCGATGCTGGCGTCCAGCTCCAGGTCTTCCACGCCAAGCTCGCCTTTGATGTCGGCGGTATTGCGCCCCAGCGCAACGTGCAGCCCGGGGATGACCCACTGCATATAGCTGTTGCCCTGCAGTTTGCCGTCGACCTTAACAGCATTTTGTTTGACGTTGCCCGCCAGCTTAATTTCCGGCACGTTGAGTTGCCAGGTTCCGCCATACAGACTGCCGCGCAGCTTCACTAAACCATCCAGTTTCGCAGGCCAGTCAGGCCAGGTTTTGGCCGTATTGATTTTGTTCAGCGTCAGTTCGCCGCGCCAGCTGATCGCCTGTTGCCAGTCCAGCACGGCTTTCAGTTCGGTCGTACCTTCCAGTGCGGCGACGGTTAACTTATCAAGATTGATATTTTGCTCGTTGCCCTTTGCGTCGAGGGTAATCGTAGCCGGTGGTATCGACTCACCTTTTACCGCCGTACGGAAACTCAGCGTATAGTCGGTCATCTTGCCGGTGAGCTTGAGCTTAAGATCGTCCGCCTGATACTGTTTCTCACCGGTAAACGGCCAGTACAGCTGCTCGCTGGTGATATCCAGATTTAACGGCAGGCCCGCTTCCCCCAGGCGCGTTTGACCACGCAGCACCATGTCCACCGGCCCGGAAAGATTAACCCCGAACTCAAGCTGTTCGCGCAGCGCGCCGCCAACTTTAATTTTGACCTTTTCACCTTTGACGGGATCGACATTGAGGGTGCTGTTCAGGGTGATATCTACCGGCCAGTTGTTGCGCAGTTCTGCACGCCCTGTGGCGTTGAGGGTGCCCTGGGTGGAATCGATATCCAGCGCGTCCAGCGTTGCAAGGCCGTCAACGCTGCTGACTTTGAGCAGCATTGCGTTAACCGTGACATCAGTGTCGCCCGTCAGACGCAGTTGCTCGCCTTTAAATGACTGAATAGTCAGATTTAAGGGCAAGTGCACATCCGTCATTTCCGGCAGTACCGGTTTCGAGAAGAGCTGCTTCAGGGTCTCGCCGAGCGGCGGTTCATCCGGCTGCGGATTGTCTATTTTCGGCTCGACCACTTCTTCCTGCGCCACTTTGGCGACCTTCGGCAAGGCGATCAATAATCCCTGTAGCGTGGTCGGCGTGAGCGTTAAATCGCGGTCGCGCCAGTCAAGCCCCGACGTGAAATCCATCACCGAGACGGTGGTGTCATCAATGCGGATGTTGATGTTATTCAGCGTCACTTTGCTCAGCGCAATGGGATAAGGCGTGGAGAGATCGAGCGGCCCGCTGTCTTCTTCTTCAACCTGCGCCGCTGGCGGCATTTTCTTTGTATCAATCACGACATTGATATCGCGTAACGACAGCGCATTCACGCACAGGCTGCTGTCACGCAGGCATGACAGCTTCACGGCAAGATGCACATCGCCCGCCAACACATTCACGCCAGGCTGCTCATACCGCAGGTTTTTGATGGTCAGGTCGCGCCAGCCACCAGTCACGCTGCCGATTTCCAGCCCCGGCACCCACCGATCGGCGGCTTTAAAGACGAGATGGAGGCCGGTGGTGGTGCCGACTAAAAACCCGACTATCCCGATCAAAACGACCAGAAACAGCATCACGGCAAGGGTGATTTTCTTCCATAAACTCATAACTCTGGCCCCAAACCGATATAGAACTGCAATCCATGTTCCTCTTTGTCCCCAATGGGCACCGCAAAATCGAGCTTAACCGGCCCAACCGGGGACTGCCAGCGCACACCCACGCCCGCGCCGGTTTTAAAATCGCTGCGGCGGATGTCATTTACCGCCTCGCCGGAATCGACAAACATCGCACCCCACCATTTCCCGGTAACGTTGTACTGGTACTCCAGCGATCCGGTGGCCAGTTTGGACGCACCGGTGAGTTTGCCTTCATCGTTCTCCGGCGAAATGGATTTGTATTTATAGCCGCGAATACTGCGGTCGCCGCCCGCAAAGAAGCGGAGATCCGGCGGGACTTTGTCGAAATCGCCGGTTTCAATCCAGCCCAGATTGCCACGCGCGACAAAGCGGTGACGGTCATACAAGGTACGGATCCAGACGTTTTGCGCCTGCAATACCACAAAGTCCACATCAGAACCCCAGGCGGTATTGGAATAATCCACTGAATAGCGTTGTGAATCCCCCCAGGTGGGCATTAACCCGCCGCGGGAGCGGGTGCGGCTAATCATCACCCCTGGATATAACAGCATGGTGGTATTGGTGACGTCCGCCTGGGTAAAGTGATCGAGACTCCAGCGCAGGTTAATGGCGCGCTGCCAGCCGCTCGACAAGTCCCAATAGCGCGAGACCGCAAGGGTAGTAGAATCCGCTTCGGTATCGTTTAAATCAGTGCGCTTAAAGCCGCCCTGCACCAGGTAATACTGTTCGATAGGGTTTTTCAGCAGCGGCACTTTATAGCTGAAGTCCAGCTGCTGTTCCGGAGCGGAAATACTGGCGCTGGTGGTAAAGCTGTGTCCCCAGGAGTTAATCCAGGGTTTGTGCCAGGTGGCTTTGATACGCGGCCCGACATCAGTGGAGTAACCCACGCCGGTTTCGACCCTGTTTTGAATTCGCGGCGAAAGCACGCCATGCAACGGCAGCACTTTGGTTTTACGCGCCTTATCAAATTCCGGCGCTACCACCACAGAGTTAAACCAGCCGGTGGCGGAGAGCCGCCGGTTCAGTTCGGCCAAATCTTTAGACTGGTAATAATCCCCCTGATCGAACGGCACCAGGCTTTGCAAATACTCCTCCCGTATCTGGGAGCCTTCAAAGGTAACGGGCCCAAATCGGTAGCGTTCGCCGCTGTTGTAATCGATGTCCCAGAATGCCTGATGGCGATCCAGGGAGACGCCTAACTGGCTTTTAGTAAACTCGCTGTCGAAGTAGCCTTTGCGTAAAGAAACGCGGGTAAGACTTTTCTTAAAATTATCGTAATCGCCGTGGTCGAGCACCGTTCCAATGGCGGGACGGGTACTGAGAAGATCGAGATAGTCACGATCGGTGCGGGCGCCGCCGCGCAAAATCACATCCGTTCCGCCAATACGAACCGGTTCACCAGGCGTGACTCTGGCGATTAAAACCTGTCGGCCTTTAGGGGGCGGCGGACGGAGATCAAAGTCGATAGTCGGCTCGTAATACCCCAGCGCTTTTAACCCGTTACGGATGGCATCATCCACGCGCGCCCGAAACTGTCGGTCAGGTGTAACTTCGTCGCTTTCTATTGTAGATAGTTGAGCGCGAACGTTTTTTTGCAACTCACCGGTGAGTCCTTCAACTTGCAGACGCACATTCGCCGCGCTGGCGGCAGTGGAGACCAGCATGAAACTGGCGCAGAAACAGAGACGGAATCGTGGCACGTTTTCTCCTGAATTTCCTTTTTCCCACCCCTGGAAGGAAACGTAGTGCCGCTCCGCGGCCTGATGAAAATTCCCGCGCAACGGGAATTGAAAAAGAGACGACAACCCAAATATTTCTTATGTTTAAATCTAGACGTATTTATCAACTGTATTGTGTGCAAAGACACGCCGTGTGACAACCTTAGCGAGGCTGTTGCTTTTTTCTCCATTTAAGGGAGACCGACGATGAATTTTTTTGATAAAAAGCACCTGATCGACCCGGATCAGGCCTTGCCTGGACGCAGTACGCCGATGCCGGTCGCCGCGCTTCATGCCGTTAACGAACACTCAATGACCAATGTGCCGGAAGGGATGGAAATCGCTATCTTTGCCATGGGCTGTTTTTGGGGAGTGGAACGCCTGTTCTGGCCATTGCCTGGGGTCTACAGCACAGCGGCGGGGTATTCCGGCGGTTATACTCCGAACCCGACTTATCGCGAAGTGTGTACCGGTAAAACCGGTCATGCCGAAGCGGTGCGCATCGTTTACGATCCGCAAGTCATCAGTTATGAGCAACTACTTCAGGTGTTCTGGGAGAATCATGATCCTGCCCAGGGCATGCGCCAGGGTAACGATACGGGGACGCAATACCGTTCGGCGATCTATCCGTTAACGCCGGAGCAGGACAGCGCCGCTCATGCAAGCCTGGCGCGCTTTCAAAAAGCCATGGAGGATCAAGGCGATCATCGCACCATTACCACGGAGATCGCCAGCGCAAAGCCGTTCTATTACGCTGAAGACGAACATCAGCAGTACCTGCATAAAAATCCTTATGGATATTGCGGCATAGGCGGAATTGGGGTGTGTTTACCGCCCCAGGGATGATCTCTGGCGGCTAAACAGCCGCTGCTGTTATACTATGCGTTAAATTGCGGGCTCGCTCTTCGGTGAGCCCGCATTTATCATGTTATTTTCAATAGTATTTTCACTTCCCTTCCGAGGATCCGGCTCAGGCTGGATAAACTATGTTAAACAGTATTTTATTAATACTTTGTCTCATCGGCGTCAGTGCGTTCTTCTCGCTATCCGAGATCTCGCTGGCTGCCTCCCGTAAGATCAAACTGAAACTGATGGCGGATGAAGGAAACATCAACGCCATGCGCGTCCTGAAAATGCAGGAAAACCCGGGGATGTTTTTCACCGTGGTGCAGATTGGCCTCAACGCGGTCGCCATTCTTGGCGGTATCGTCGGCGATGCGGCGTTCTCTCCGGCATTTCATAAAATTTTCGACGGCTTTGTGTCTCCGGAACTTGCGGAACAACTGAGCTTTATCATGTCGTTTTCGCTGGTCACGGGCGCCTTTATTTTAATTGCCGACCTGACGCCGAAACGCATCGGTATGATTGCGCCTGAAGTGATTGCGTTGCGCATCATCAACCCGATGCGCTTCTGTCTCTTCCTGTTCCGCCCGTTAGTCTGGTTCTTCAACGGTCTCGCCAACGTCATTTTCCGGATCTTCAAACTACCCATGGTACGGAAAGACGACATCACGTCTGATGACATTTATGCCGTGGTGGAAGCCGGCGCCCTCGCGGGCGTGCTGCGCAAGCAGGAACATGAACTGATTGAAAACGTGTTCGAACTCGAATCGCGCACGGTGCCGTCCTCCATGACGTCGCGTGAAAATATCGTCTGGTTCGACTTGCACGAAGATGAGCAAAGCCTGAAGAATAAAATTGCTGAGCATCCCCACTCCAAGTTCCTGGTCTGTAATGATGATATCGACCATATCGTCGGTTATGTGGATTCCAAAGAGCTGCTGAATCGGGTGTTGGGTAATCAAAGTCTGGCGCTCAACAGCGGTGTGCAAATTCGCAATACGCTGATCGTGCCCGATACCCTTACGCTTTCAGAGGCGCTGGAAAGCTTCAAAACCGCAGGCGAGGATTTCGCGGTCATCATGAACGAATATGCGCTGGTGGTCGGTCTTATTACGCTCAATGACGTGATGACGACCCTGATGGGCGATCTCGTTGGACAGGGGCTGGAAGAGCAAATCGTGGCGCGCGATGAAAACTCGTGGCTGATTGACGGCGGTACGCCAATAGATGACGTCATGCGCGTACTGGATATTGACGAATTCCCGCAGTCCGGCAACTACGAAACCATCGGCGGCTTTATGATGTTTATGCTGCGTAAAATTCCCAAACGCACCGACTCGGTGAAATTCTCCGGCTACAAATTCGAAGTGGTGGATATTGATAACTACCGCATCGATCAGTTACTGGTGACGCGTATCGACAATAAACCGACTGTGCTGGTCCCCCGCAAGCCGGAAGAAACCGCGGCATCCTGACTGACGCCAGAAACATTAACGGCCCCATGGGGGCCGTTGTTATATGTACTACAGCGATGGTTTTTAAACACTAACGACCTCATTGGGCCGTTTGGATTACTGCACACGTACGATTAAAGGATTAGGCCGTCTCGGTCTGGAGACGCATAACCTGACGGTTAACTTCGGACATCACAGAGTAATGCTGCTTGTCCTTCACTTTCGGGATCAGGATCTTACCCTTATCGAACTCGAAAGCGCCGACATCCTTGATATATAACCGTCCACGGAACAGGATCTTCACGTATTTAGCCACCTGAAGGGGGTTATAACGTTGGAATATTTTCACTTTTTCTACTCCTGCTTAGTGTTACGCCCCGGCGGTACCACAATCGGACCGTCATGGATAAGGCGCAAATTTTGTTGCCAGATGACTATAGACCAGTTTGGTCAGGTCACACAGTGTGGTGGAGTTTATTTACCGTTTTATTACACTTTTTGAGAGTTTTCTTTTCATTAGCTCAGAAAACGCAGTATAAAGCGCGATTTTCTTCAGGATATGTGCGTCCGCCCGCAAACTGGCATCAAGGTTGCGGGAAAAGAGAGGATTTAGCACATATGCTTAACATGTCAGGACTAAGTGGTCCGATCACCTGCTTACAACAACAATTAGGGAGTCGATTTATGACCCTTCGCAAAGCCGTTGCGCTCGCGACACTGCTGCTGCCATTAATGGCATCGGCACATAACTTTCAGGATAATCAGCGCGTCCCGCCTGTTGGCGTGACCGACCGGGGCGAACTGATTCTTACTAACGATAAGTTTAGCTATAAAAACTGGAATAGCGCGCAGCTAAGTGGAAAAGTGCGAGTGGTGCAGCATATTGCCGGGCGTACCTCCGCAAAAGAGAAAAACGCCGGGCTGATTGAGGCGATTAAAAACGCCAAACTGCCCCACGATACTTATCAAACCACCACTATCGTCAACACCGATGACGCCATCCCCGGTAGCGCGATGTTTGTGCGCAGCAGCCTGGAAGACAATAAAAAGCTCTATCCGTGGTCACAGTTCATCGTCGACAGCAATGGCGTTGTCGCGAAATCCTGGGCGCTGGAGCCGGAAAGCTCCGCGGTTGTGGTGCTGGATAAACAAGGGCGGGTGCAATTCGCCAAAGACGGCGGGCTGACCCAGCAGGAAGTGCAGCAGGTCATGGACCTGCTGCAAAAGTTGCTTAGTAAATAGAGACTCTGAAGCCGGGGTTCAGGAATGACTCACGGGGCGTGTAATCCAGCGTGACGCCTTTCCAGTCGTTAACATGAGCCCCGGCAGCCACCGCCACCGCATGTCCTGCGGCAGTATCCCACACGCAGGTCGGCCCGAAACGCGGATAAAGTTGCGCCTGCCCTTCCGCCACCAGACAAAACTTAAGCGATGAACCAATGGATGTGGTCTGGTGCTCGCCTAACTGCTGCAAATACTCTTTGAGCTCATCATCCGCATGGGAGCGACTGATCACCACCAGCGGCGGCCTGGCATCGCGTACATGAATTTGATTACGAATATCGCACTCTTCTTTCCACGCTTTCCCCTCGGCAGCGCTGTACATCACGTTCATGACGGGCGCGAAGACCACACCAAGCACCGGCTTACCGTTATCAATCAGCGCAATATTGACGGTAAATTCGCCGTTGCGCTTGAGAAACTCTTTGGTACCGTCAAGCGGGTCCACCAGCCAGTAACGCTGCCAGTGCTGACGAATTTCCCAGGCCGGCGGATCTTCCTCCGACAAGACCGGAATGTCCGGCGTCAGCGCGGTGAGCCCTGCGACGATAATTTTGTGGGCGGCGATGTCAGCCGCCGTCACCGGGGAGTCATCGGTTTTCTGAACGGCATCAAGCGGCTTCTCACCCTGATAGACCTGCATAATGGCGTTTCCCGCCTCGCGCGCCAGTTGGCATACCTGTTCTAACATCTTCCACCTCGTCATGTGCGGCAGGCATTTTCTGCCGCTGATTAACTCTTTGTTTTACATAATGACTTCTTATATAGCATTGCGTCTGATTACACCATCTGTGATAGAGCATGGATTTCCTGACAATGTTTTATGGCAGGATTCACATTTCTGTAAGCAACAGCCTATACATACATATTCTTTTGCAACAGAGATCGTAAAAAGGACCTTGATGATGATTAAGTTTAGCGCAACGCTCCTGGCGACGCTTGTAACGGCCAATGTCTGTGCCGCAACGGTCGATTTAAGAATTCTCGAAACCACCGATTTGCACAGCAATATGATGGATTTCGACTATTACAAAGATGCCCCTACGGAAAAATTCGGCCTGGTGCGCACCGCCACGTTGATTAACGCCGCACGCGGCGAGGCCACCAACAGCGTGCTGGTGGATAACGGCGATCTGATTCAGGGCAGCCCACTGGGCGATTACATGGCGGCGAAGGGCCTGAAGGACGGCGATGTTCACCCGGTGTTCACCGCAATGAATACCCTCGATTACGCCGTAGGTAATCTGGGCAACCATGAATTTAACTACGGTCTGGATTATCTCCATAAAGCGCTGGCTGGGGCAAATTACCCCTACGTTAACGCCAACGTGATTGACGCCAAAACGCAAAAACCGCTGTTCACGCCCTGGTTAATCAAACCTACCGAAGTTAAAGACAGAGACGGCAAAACGCACACGCTGAAAATCGGCTATATCGGCTTTGTGCCGCCGCAAATTATGACCTGGGATAAAGCCAACCTGAGCGGCAAAGTCACCGTGACCGATATCACCGAAACCGCCCGCCGCTATATTCCGCAGATGCGCGCCAGCGGTGCCGATCTGGTGGTCGTTGTAGCGCATTCAGGCCTTTCCGCCGAGCCCTACAAAGCGCTGGCGGAGAATTCAGTGTATTACCTGAGCCAGGTGCCAGGCGTAGACGCCATCCTGTTTGGCCATGCCCATGTGGTATTCCCGGGTAAAGATTTCGCCGCCATAAAAGGCGCGGATATTGAGAAAGGGACGTTAAACGGCATTCCGGCGGTGATGCCCGGCATGTGGGGCGATCATCTGGGCGTCGTGGACATGGTGCTAAACAATGATGCCGGGAAATGGCAGGTCAACGAGGCGAAAGCGCAGGCGCGGCCCATTTATGATGCCGCCGCGAAGAAATCCCTGGCGGCGGAAGACGCAAACCTGGTGAAGGTGCTGAAGCCTTCCCATGACGCCACGCGTGATTTTGTCAGCCAGCCTATAGGGAAATCCGCTGATAATCTCTACAGCTATCTGGCGCTGGTTCAGGACGATCCGACCGTGCAGGTGGTCAATAACGCCCAGCGCGCCTACGTTGAGCATTTTATTCAGGGCGATCCGGATCTGGCTTCGCTGCCGGTACTGTCAGCCGCCGCGCCGTTTAAAGTGGGCGGCCGTAAAAACGATCCGGCAAGTTATGTAGAAGTGGAAAAAGGCCAGCTCACGTTCCGCAACGCTGCCGATCTTTACCTTTATCCGAATACGCTGGTGGTCGTTAAAGCCAGCGGTAAAGAGGTTAAAGAGTGGCTGGAGTGTTCCGCCGGACAGTTTAACCAGATCGACGTTACTAACAGTAAGCCCCAGAGCCTGATTAACTGGGATGGTTTCCGCACCTATAACTTTGACGTTATTGACGGCGTAAACTATCAGATTGACGTTACCCAACCCGCAAAATATGACGGCGAATGCCAGCTCATCAATGCCGGGGCGGAGCGGATCAAGGACCTGACCTTTAACGGCAAACCCATTGATATGAACGCGACATTCCTGGTCGCGACCAATAACTATCGCGCTTACGGCGGTAAGTTTGCCGGTACCGGCGACGCACACATCGCCTTCGCTTCTCCGGATGAAAACCGCTCGGTGCTTGCCGCATGGATTGGCGCGCAAACCAAACAGGCCGGAGAAATCCATCCGGCTGCGGATAACAACTGGCGTCTTGCGCCCATCCACAGCGATAAACCGCTGGATATCCGCTTTGAAACGTCGCCAGGCGAAAAAGCCGCTGCGTTTATCCAGCAAAAAGCGCAGTATCCGATGAAACACGTCGGCAACGATGAGATTGGTTTTGCGCTGTATCAGCTCGATTTAACGGCCCATTAAGCGGCGCTGGCGTCCCGTCCCTGACGGGACGCCATAACCTGCGGTAAATTTATTTCAATCCAGTCCGCCAGCGCGGCCACCTTCTCGCTGACGTCCTCACCCAGCGGCGTCAGGCTGTATTCCACATGGGGCGGTACGACCGGGTAAGAAACCCGGTTGACGAAGCCGTCCTGCTCCAGCCATTGCAGCGTCTGGGCCAGCATTTTTTCGCTTACCCCACCCATTTTGCGCCGTAGATCGCTGAACCGATGCGTGCCGTCGCGCAGCGCCACCAGAATCAGTACGCCCCAACGGCTGGTCACATGCTTCAACACATCCCGCGACGGGCACTGTTCCGCAAACAAATTACCGTCGCGCAGTTGTTGCGTAAGGCTTTTGGTAGAGGGCATTTTTATACTTACCTTTTTGTACGTACTTACTAAAAGTTAGTTAGGGTGGTAGTGTGCCACAACACCTACCAAATACGAAGGAGTAACATCATGATTGCAGTAACCGGCGCAACCGGCCAGCTTGGCCAATTAGTCATCAATGAACTGTTAGCAACCCATAACGCTCAGGATCTTGTGGCGATCGTGCGTAATCCTGCGAAAGCACAGGCACTCGCACAAAAAGGGGTTCAGGTTCGCGAAGCGGACTATGGCAACTCTGCAGCGCTGGCACAGGCGCTACAGGGCGTGGAAAAGCTACTGCTGATTTCATCAAGCGAAGTGGGCCAACGCGCCCCCCAGCATCGTAATATCATTAATGCGGCAAAATCCGCTGGCGTACAGCTGATCGCCTATACCAGCCTGCTGCATGCAGACACATCTCCGCTGGGGCTACGCGCCGAACATATTGAAACCGAAAACGATCTGGCGCAATCCGGCATCCCCTTTGTACTGCTGCGCAACGGCTGGTATAGCGAAAACTATCTGGCAAGCGTCCCGGCGGCACTGGAACACGGCGCGTTTATCGGCAGCGCCGGGGACGGTAAAATCGCCTCCGCATCGCGTCAGGACTACGCCGCCGCTGCGGCTAAAGTATTGAGCCTCGATAACCAGGCCGGAAAAGTTTATGAGCTGGCGGGCGACGAGGCCTGGACGCTGACGGAGCTGGCAGAAAAACTCTCTGCGCTGACCGGTAAAAGCGTGGTCTATGAGAATCTCAGCGAAGCAGATTTTGCCGCCGCGTTGCAGAACGCCGGTCTGCCTGAAGGATTTGCCCGACTGTTGGCTGATTCCGATGTCGGCGCGTCTAAGGGCGGATTGTATGACGACTGTCATCAGTTGAGCCGTCTGATTGGCCGCCCCACTACCTCCATCGACGACAGCCTCAAAGCCAGTCTGTAATTGTTAATTACTGGTTAATTTTTGTAGCCTTGGCATCGCTCACCCCTATAATGAAGAAAGCGTCGTTAAGGGGGTGAGTTGTGCAAGGGGTTCCAGAACAGTTTACCGATGAAAAAGATCGCGCCCGGTTTCGGCATTTAGCCGCGATCCCGGGCGTCGAGCTTTATCACGCGCATATTGCCCGCTTTGCTTTCGAACCTCATACCCATGAAGCCTTCGGCATCGGCACCATTGAATGGGGAGCCGAGCGCTTTCGTTATCGCGGTGCCGATCATGTCGCGGCGGTAAATTCTCTTGTGACCATGAACCCGGACGAACTTCACACGGGCGAAGCCGAAACCCACGGCGGCTGGCGCTACCGAATGATCTACATCGAACCGGCTTTGCTGGAGCAGATCACGGGCGTCAGACAGTGGTGGTTTAATGATGTTGAACGCCACGATCCGCTGCGCGCCCAGACGACGGGCCGGATCATTTACAACCTGTGGCATCAACACGATCCGCTGGCCCAGCAAGGCTTATTATTCGAGCTGATCGAAGCGTTCCGCCCTTATGCCCGCCATGGCGGTAAACAAATCCTTACCGGCCATACCCGTTTCGACCGGGTACGCGACTATGTGCATGATAACTACATGCACGCGCTGAGCCTTGAGGAGCTGGCGCGCGAGGCGGCGCTCAGCCCCTACCATTTTCTGCGTCAGTTTAAAGCGCATTTCCATGTTACGCCCCATCAGATGTTGATGGCGGTCCGCTTATGGCGCGCCAAACAGTTTTTGACTAATGGCATGCCCGCCTCCGAAGTGGCCATCGCTACCGGGCTGAGCGATCAATCACATCTGACGCGTGCCTTTACTCGCCGCTACGGCATTACGCCGGTGCGCTATCAAAAGCAGGTCGTCAGAGGTTAAAAGCGCAATCTCATACAATATTTCGCTGCCTCGACCGACGACACTGGACGTTGGTTTGTCTCAACCGGGATGCGTCATGTTTACTGGAGTATTGTTCGCCCTTGCCGCAGGGCTGATGTGGGGATTGATTTTCGTTGGGCCGCTGATCGTGCCTGAGTATCCGGCTGTGTTGCAATCGACAGGACGCTATCTGGCGCTGGGTCTGATTGCTATTCCTGTCGCCTGGCTGGGCCGCCGCCGTTTACTGCAACTCTCCTCCCGCGACTGGTGGACGGCCCTGTGCCTCTCCGCCGTCGGGAACCTGATTTACTATGTCTGCCTTGCCAGCGCCATCCAGCGCACCGGCGCGCCGGTTTCCACGATGATTATCGGTACGCTACCGGTCGTGATCCCGGTTTTCGCCAACCTGCTCTACAGCCAGCGCGACGGAAAAATTCCCTGGCGACAACTCACGCCTTCTTTATTGCTTATTGCCTTCGGCTTAATACTGGTGAATTACGCTGAACTGCGCGGCGGTCTGGTGGATTTCGATCTCTGGCGCTATGGCAGCGGAATTGCGCTGGCACTGGTGTCGGTGGTGTGCTGGGCCTGGTATGCGTTACGCAACGCACGCTGGCTACGCGAACACCCGGATAAACCGCCGATGATGTGGGCCACTGCGCAGGGGCTGGTCACACTGCCAATGTCACTGGTGGGTTACGTGGCGGCATGCCTGTGGCTTTCCCATCAACAGACGGCATTCACGCTACCTTTCGGGCCGCGCCCGGCGGTATTTATCACCCTGATGATCGCCATTGCGGTGCTGTGCTCATGGGTAGGCGCGCTATGCTGGAACGAAGCCAGCCAGCGTCTGCCGACGGTGATCCTCGGGCCGCTCATCGTGTTTGAAACGCTCGCTGGCCTGCTCTATACCTTCCTGATGCGCCAGAGCCTGCCGCCGCTGGTCACTGCGCTGGGCATTCTGCTGTTGGTGGTCGGCGTGGTACTGGCCGTACGTGCCAAACCGCAGAAAACACAGCCCGACATCGTTCCCGTTACACCGGGTTCCTGATCTCAAACCGACGCCTTCTGCGTCGGTTATTTTTTGGCTACTCCAAAGGGTTATAGCTTTCCCTTAAAGATGTATTTAAAATGCATCTTATATTCTGATGATTGAGGTAAATGCTATGGCCTTCCGTGATCAACCTTTAGGTGAACTGGCTTTAACCATTCCCCGCGCTTCTGCGCTGTTCCGTAAATACAATCTCGATTTCTGCTGTGGCGGCAAGCAAACCCTGTTGCGTGCAGCAACGCGCCAGGAACTGGATCTGGACGCCATCGAAGCGGAGCTGACCGCCTTGGCTGACGAGCCGATAGAAAAAGAGTGGCGTACCGCACCGCTGGCGGAAATCATCGATCACATTATTGTGCGGTATCACGATCGTCACCGCGAACAACTGCCGGAACTGATTTATCAGGCCACCAAAGTGGAACGCGTACACGCCGATAAGCCGAATGTGCCAAAAGGCCTGACGAAGTACCTGACTATGCTGCATGAAGAGCTTTCCAGCCACATGATGAAAGAAGAGCAGATCCTGTTTCCGATGATTAAACAGGGAATGGGCAGCCACGCGACCGGGCCGATTACGGTAATGGAAAGCGAGCATGATGAAGCGGGTGAACTGCTGGAAGTGATTAAGCACACCACCAACAACGTGACGCCGCCGCCGGAAGCCTGCACAACATGGAAAGCGATGTATAACGGTATTAACGAGCTGATTGACGATTTGATGAATCACATCAGCCTCGAAAACAATGTTCTTTTTCCGCGTGCCCTCGCTGGAGAAAAATAAGGCGCCCGTCGAGCGCCACAGAAAGTCCTTATTGGGCCATCATTGATGGCCCTTTTTTACGTCGTTACTTTTTGAAGTTCGCCAGACGTTTTTTACCGATAAACATCCAGCCGAGACCCAGCACAATGAACCACAGCGGCGTCACGATCAGCGCCTGGCGGGTATCATCTTCCAGCGTCAACAGTACCAGCACGAAAACGAAAAACACCATACAAACCCAGCACATCAGCTTACCGAGCGGCATCTTGTAGATCGATTTCTCATGCAGGTGTGGGCGCTGTTTGCGATACACCAGGTATGAACACAGAATGATGGTCCAGACGAACATAAACAGAATCGCCGAAACCGTGGTGATCATGGTGAATGCGCCGATCACGCTCGGGTTCACATAGAGCATCACTACGCCGCCCAACAGGCAGATACAGGAGAAGGTCAGGCCTTTCGCCGGTACTGCGCGTTTAGAGAGCTTCGCGAACGCTTTGGGGGCGACCCCTTCCTGCGCCAGGCCGAACAACATACGGCTGGTAGAGAAAACGCCACTGTTAGCAGACGAGGCTGCAGACGTGAGCACCACGAAGTTAATCACGCTGGCTGCGGCAGGCAAACCTACCAGAACAAACAGCTCAACGAACGGGCTCTTATCCGGCACCACGGAGCTCCACGGCGTTACCGACATGATGACGATCAGCGCAAAAACGTAGAACATAATGATACGAATCGGAATTGAGTTGATGGCGCGCGGCAGCGATTTCTCAGGATCTTTGGTTTCCGCCGCTGTCGTACCCACCAGTTCGATACCAACAAACGCGAACACCGCTATCTGGAATCCGGCAAAGAAGCCGCTAATCCCTTTCGGGAACCAGCCTCCGTCATTCCACAGATGCGCTAATGAGGCTTCAACGCCCGTTGGCGAAGTATAGTGCGTGGCAATCATCACTACGCCGACCACAATCAGCGCCACAATAGCGACGATTTTGATCATCGCGAACCAGAACTCCATCTCGCCGAACATCTTCACGGTGGCAAGGTTAAGACCCAGCAGCAGCAAAACAACGGCCAGCGAGGACACCCAGTCGGAAAGCTCAGGGAACCAGAACTGGGCATAGGCTGTAATGGCGACCACATCCGCCATCCCGGTGACTACCCAACAGAACCAGTAAGTCCAGCCGGTAAAATAGCCTGCCCACGGGCCGAGCAGGTCCGAGGCGAAATCACTAAACGATTTATATTCCAGATTAGAAAGGAGTAATTCTCCCATCGCACGCATCACGAAAAACAGCATAAAACCGATGATCATATAGACGAAGATGATCGACGGTCCTGCAAGGCTGATGGTTTTACCCGACCCCATAAACAACCCGGTGCCGATAGCGCCACCGATAGCAATAAGTTGAATATGGCGGTTAGTGAGATTACGCCGTAGCGACTGCTCAGCCGGTGCTTCTGCAACGTCTGCGTCTTTGACTTGATCTACCATGTTTAATTCCTGTACCTGTCTGTGTTGTCCAGGCTCTGATGGCCTGTAAATGCATAATGAAGTGACGATGCCCCTCAAAAACATCATCGATATTAGGTAACAATCGGAGGGTTGAGTACTTAGTTTTTAAAGTTATGTTAATTAAATGTTTAAAATGAGTGTTAAATCACTATTACATTGCAAAGCATCTCGTGAAAACACCCGGAACGAGGGCGTTACCAGGATAAAAAACTACAAAGGGGAGCACTGCTACTATTTACCCCCGCCGAAACGGGGGTGTGATGCGGAATTACAGAATTTCCAGCAACTCAACTTCGAAAATCAGGGTGCTGAACGGCGGAATAGATGCACCCGCGCCACGCTCGCCATAGGCCAGGTTTTGCGGAATCGTCAGTTCCCATTTAGAGCCGACCGGCATCAGCGTCAGGGCTTCAATCCAGCCAGGGATAACACCACTAACCGGGAATTCTGCCGGTTCGCCGCGCATTACGGAGCTGTCGAATACGGTGCCGTCGATCAGTTTGCCGGTGTAGTGCACGCGTACGCGATCTTTACGCGACGGAATGGTGCCTTCGCCCTGGGTGAGCACACGGAACTGTAAGCCGGACTCGGTGCTGTTCACGCCTTCGCGTTCACGGTTTTCATCCAGATATTTCTGGCCGTCTGCCGCCATCGCCTGCTGACGCTCGCGGCGCACCGCATCGGCACGCTCGTGGATTTCACGCAGCGCGCGGTGAACAACGTCCACCGGCACGGCGGGTTGATTGCCTTCCAGTGCGTCACGCAAACCCGCGACCAGCGCCTCTGGCAGCAGACCCTGCAGGCCGGATTCACGCAGTTGTTGCCCAACCTGCAAACCAATGCCGTAGCTTGCCTGGGATTCGATGCTGTCAAAAGAAGGGGTCGTCATGGAGTTTCCTTTCATGCTGATAAAAAGTAGCGGGCAGCATAACAGCCCACGTGATTAGGGTAAAATGATCATGCATTGACGAGATAGATCGGTTTGGTACTAAAACTGATGTCTTAAGTCCGCTGGAATGCGGCTATCATGTTACGAAAAGCCACATTGTTACCGTCATCAATCAGTTACATATATACTGGTTAAAAGCGGAGATTGCCGCACGCCTCAATATGCGCAGGAGAAGAGCATGCCCGGACGATTCGCAATCAAACCCACCCTCACGCGGATTTGGCACGCGCCGGACCATTTTCGACTGATGGACCCGCTCCCCCCGTTTCACCGCCGCGGCATTATTATTGCGGCGCTGGTGATCGTTATCTGTTTCTTATGGCCCGCTCCGCAACCAGAACCTACGCAGGTACGTCGCGACGCGCAGCTGGATATTTCGTCCTCCTCGCAGCCGCCAATGCAGGCCGAACTTACCACGCCGCCGCCACAAACCCAGGCAACGCAAGCGCCCGAACCCGCGCCTGCGGAATCAGCGCCTCAGCCTTTTCAGAATAACGATATCGATCAGCAATGGCGTAGCTATCGCGTCGAGTCGGGCAAAACCATGGCGCAACTGTTCCGCGACCATAACTTACCGCCGGCGGATGTCTATGCCATGGCGCAGGTTGAAGGGGATGGACGGCCACTCAGCACATTGCAAACCGGCCAGATGGTGCAGATTCGCCAGAATGCCAGCGGCGTCGTAACCGGTCTGACAATTGATGTGGGTGGCGACAAGCAGGTGTTGTTTACCCGCCAGCCGGACGGCAGTTTTATCCGCGTTCGCTGACGGACGGGGAGTGTTTACTCACTCCCTTTTTTAACCTTATTTACCCACCAAATTCCTGAGCAAACCAGCACCAGCGCCAGCGCGTATTTCCATTCGAGAATATTTTCCGCAAGGAAAATGGCGGACAACACGCTGCCAGCTACGGGGATTAGAAAGTTAAACGGTGCAATCATACTGACGCGGTTGTATTTCAACAGGATGCTCCACAACGCGAAAGCAACGGATGAAAGCAGCGTCAAATAACCTAAAATCGCCACCGATGCCAGGCCGTGTACCCGCAGCGTTCCCCCGGTCGCATAGCCAATCACGATGAGTACCGCGCCGCCAAAACCCAGCTGATATCCCGTCATCACCGTCGGGTCGACGGTTTGTGAAATGCGCTTACCGTACAGCGTGGAGGCGGAAAGAATAAAGGCGGCAAACACCACAAACCCATCGCCCAACAGCGTAAACGTAAAGTCGCTTATCCCGCCGTTGAAATTGACGATCATCACACCCGCAAACCCTAATACGCAGCCGATGGCCTTGTTATAACTCAGTTTGTCATTGTGATAGATAAAGTGCGCCAGCAGCACGCTGAAGAAGGTCCCGGTGGCGTTCATGATGGAGCCCTTCACACCCGTGGTAAACGCAAGGCCAATATAGAAAAACGCGTACTGAAGGGTGGTTTGCGTGAGGCCAAGTAGCGCCAGCTGTCCGTACTGCCGGGTATTAAGACGCGCGACCGGTTTACGCTGCGCTATGGCTAACAGCAACAACAACAAGCCCGCGAACAGGAAGCGATACCCTGCGAACACCATTTTTGACGGAATATCGTCCGTGGCGATCTGGAAAATCTCATAGCCGCTTTTAATGGCCGGATAAGAGCTTCCCCACAGCAAACAACACAGCGTTGCACAGGCGAAAGCGACATTTTTACGGGCAAAAACAGGGGTTGGGCAAACAGCGTCCATTCCACTCACCAAAGATAAAATAACGTTTCATTTTATTATCAATGATTGTTCAGGGAATAGCCACCCTCAAAACGGGTGAAGGGGGAATTGCGTGACCTGTGCCAGAAATGCAAAACGCCGACTTACGTCGGCGTTTTTACACGTTTATGCGAATAACGAATTATTCAGCAACCACGTTTACGATCAGCTTAGCAAACACTTCGCTGTGAACCTGGAAGTCCACTTCGTGTTCGCCAGTGGTACGCAGAACGCCGTTCGGCAGACGAACTTCGCTCTTAGCCACTTCAACGCCAGCTGCAGTTACAGCATCAGCGATGTCGCGAGTACCGATGGAACCGAACAGTTTACCTTCGTCGCCTGCTTTAGACGCGATAGTAACGGTTTCCAGCGCATTGATTTTCTCAGCGCGCGCTTCAGCAGCCGCCAGAACGTCAGCCAGTTTAGCTTCCAGTTCAGCACGACGTGCTTCGAAAAACTCAACGTTTTTCTTGTTAGCCGGAACAGCTTTACCCTGTGGCACCAGGAAGTTACGAGCGTAGCCCGCTTTAACGTTAACCTGATCACCCAGGCTGCCCAGGTTTGCTACTTTATCAAGCAGAATAACTTGCATTACCTTATCCTCTCAAAGTCGTATTAATGGACCGTGACCGATTACTGATGACGATCAGTGTACGGCAGCAGGGACAGGTAGCGAGCGCGTTTGATAGCGCGAGCCAGCTGACGCTGGTATTTTGCACGGGTACCGGTGATACGGCTCGGGACAATCTTACCGCTTTCGGTGATGTAGTTTTTCAGCGTAGCGATATCTTTATAGTCGATCTCTTGAACGCCTTCCGCGGTGAAACGGCAGAACTTGCGACGACGGAAATAACGTGCCATTTGGCTAGTCTCCAGAATCTATCAATTCAATCTGCTCGGCATGCAGTACCAGTTTTGTGAGCCCATTGCGCGCCTTGTGGCTGCTAATGAAACCCGCAACGGTAACTACCGTGCCGACCGTTATACTGTGAGTAATGGCCTGGTTTTTGTGTCCGCTAATAATCACGGGCATTTGGCACCACGCCTGCCGGTTAAAACCGGCTTCCTCTTGCACAGAACGGTGCTCAAGCACCAGCTGGCAGTGAGGAATTCCTGATGGGCTGACCTTTCGAAGGGGCGCCCTGCACACGGTGCCGGACAACACCAGACGGTTGGCCATCAGAATTACTCTTCAGAATCCCCAGCATCAGCATCATCTGCGGTTTCATTTGCGAAATCATCGCGACGCTCGCGGCGCTCGTCTTTCGCTTTAACCATCGGAGATGCTTCAGTTACCGCGTTCTTAGTACGCATAACCATGCTACGGATAACGGCGTCGTTGAAGCGGAAAGTAGTTTCCAGCTCATCGATCACTTCCTGCGGGGCTTCAACGTTCAGCAGAACGTAGTGAGCTTTGTGCAGTTTGTTGATCGGGTAAGCCAGCTGACGGCGGCCCCAGTCTTCCAGACGGTGGATCTTGCCTTCTGCGCCAGTGATGGCTGCAGAGTAACGCTCGATCATGCCCGGAACCTGTTCGCTCTGGTCAGGATGGACCATAAAAACGATTTCGTAATGACGCATCGAATTGCTCCTTACGGATTATTCAGCCTCCTGTCTGGGTCAGCCGCGGCCCATGGAGGCAAGGAACGTGTTAAAGGGCGGCTGAAAAATTGACGCGTCATTCTACTTGCGGGCCCCATTAAACTCAAGGCTAAAAGCTAAATAATTCCGCCGGATAGCGGCACGCGATGTGAAAAGGGTTTAACCGGGTGATTTATAATCAATTGTTGATAATTGCTTAAAAATTTTGAGTGACTCCATCAGAAATGGTCGCGTTTTAATCGCCGATAAGCCAGTAAACTTATCTACACACTTCCATTGAGGAGTAAGACTCAACGTTGCACAGCTTGCTGTAGCGGAGCGTAGAACATGAAAACCCGACTTATCGCTGGCCTTGCGGGACTTCTGATTGCCGCGAATGCCGCAGCCGCCATTAAGATCGATCGCGATCGGGCGCAAAGTATGGACGATGTGCATAGCTTAGGCATCGTCTATATAAATCATAACTCAGCCGATAATAACCAATCAGATCAGATAATTAATGAACAAACTGGCGTATTGCCCGCGCCGGAAGAGACCTTGTCATTACCCGCAAGCGGCCTCGTCGACGCAACTATCCTGATTTATCGTTAATCCATTATCAGGGACCAACGATAATGCCACGACAATGTACTGAAGTTCATTGCCCCCGGATCGGGGGCTTTTTTTATGCCAGATGCTGCTTAAAAAACATCGCCGTTGCGTCAACCGCTGTCGGCGTGATGCGGTGTTTTACGCCTGGCTCCCATAGCCAGGTCAGTTGTTTATCGAGTTGCCGTGCCGCGAGTTCGCGCTGTAAGCGGAAGGATTCCTGCGCGGGCACCACGTCATCGTCTTCGCCATGCCAGAGCAATAAGGGTCTGTCTGCCAGCTGCGCCAGTTGATTTGTCACCTCCCACTCTGCCAACGGGGCGATCACCGCATCAAGCTGGCGTTGCAGATCAGGCGTTATGGTAAATGACGGCGGAAACAGCGTACGGGAAAGCGTGGTGAAATAACCCGACCCCATCAGGCTTGCCACGCATTTAACGTCGGGATGATGCGTCATAACCCCAAGCGCGGTCATGCCGCCCATGGACGCGCCCGCGACGCCTACTTGCTGATCCAGTACAAGTTTATCCGCCACGACTGCATCACGCAGCGCAGCGAATTCAGTCATGTTTTGATGCAGGATTTGCCAGAAGCGCATCAGCCGCCCTTGCGCATCGCCATTGAAGCGCGAGCCGTGTTCGGCGGCGTCTGGCATAACAACCCTGAAACCTGCCAGCGCAAGCGCCACAGCAAAGTAGCTGTACACGATCTTCGACGAAGTAAACCCGTGATAAAATATCACCGTCGGCAACGGCTGGTTTATCTTCCCCGCAGGGGCCGCATGTACAGTTTCTATTCCTGCAAAGAGCCGCGTTTCCAGTTCAATCATTTTGTTCCCCTCTTCTTTGCTGCCAGATATGCCATAGCGCAGCACATCAGGCAAACCCGCGCAAATAACTTAAAATGAGCATGATGAGAACCAGGTTACGTTTTTACATCTTAGTACCCGAAAAAAAGCGGTCGGCATAACAAAATGGGAACCTTCCCCATAGGCTAAAAAGCCGTCAGCACTACACTCATTCAATCAGGAAACGAGAAATGCGAATGCAAAGATTAGTTCCGGCCATGCTGTTCATGCTGCTTACCGGGTGCGGCTCATTGCAAGGCTCGCCGCAACCTGCGCCGCCTGTAACCAGTCAACCGCAGGAAATACAGCGCAACCAGACGCAAGGACTGACGCGGATGGGCACGGTGAGCGTACTTGAACGTGGGTCGCCTGATGACAGCGAACGCGCGCTCAGGGCAAAAGCGGTCGCCGCACAGGCGGATTACTACCAGATTTTACTGATCGATGAAACGGTGGTGCCAGGGCAGTGGTACGGACAGGCGATTTTGTTTAAGAAGCCGCGTTAACCAACCGATTTATTTAGTAAAATTTACATTGCTTTGCGTCGGCTGATCGTTTTCTGTGCACACTTAGTCCCGGACCTAAATGAAAGGATGGGATAACACATCGCGAAGGAATGCCCTGTTACTCATCGGGGTAATGTGAAATGGAGCTGACTATGAAACGATCAATGGCCTTAACATCTTTACTGCTCTCTGCCGGTCTCATTACCACTTCCGCACAGTCGGCGGAGGACGTCAGTGCTGACCGCGTAACCGGGCTTAATGAAATTGGCGTGATTGCAGTCAACAGCGTTTCCGGAAGTCCTCAGGATGTTGAACGCGTCATTGCGATGAAAGCCGATGAACAGGGCGCTTCTTACTATCGCATTGTACAAATGCAGGAAAATCCACGGGCGGATAACTGGCAGGTTAAAGCCATTATTTATGCCTGATTAAAGCAGGCCGTCGGCCTGCTTCGCCTTTCTTTGTTAACTTCTGTAAAAGCTAGACATATTTTTTTACATATATTGATTAAATATTATCCCACCCGTGCCGTTTAACCGGGCTAATCAACATGGTTGATATAAGGGATAATAATGAAAATACGTTTCCAGCGCATCGGACTGGGCGCTAAGCTTTCGCTTTTCACCGGCATTTCCGTCGCCAGCCTATTTTTAACGTTCACACTGGTGCTCAGCCATCAGGCCAGCCGACAACTGGAATCACTGGCGCGCGAAGACTTAAAAAGCCAGGCCAGCGGCGTCGTCGATATGGTGCAGATGTTTGACGCCACCCTCACTGAAGAAGTGACGAACTACACGACCCTGTTAAACAGTTTTATTCCACAGCCGATATCGCGCGATACCGCGCAAATGCAGTCACTGAATAATCAGACCGTTCCGCTGCTGAAAGGCGGTGACTTGTCGCTTCATGAAAATAACGCCTTAACCGACGATTTCCAGGCACGCACCGGCTCCATTGCCACGCTGTTTGTACGCAGCGGAGATGATTATGTGCGCGTAGCGACATCGCTGCGTAAAGAAGATGGCACCCGTGCGGTCGGCACCCAACTAGATCGCGCCAGTCCGGCCTGGTTGCCGATGAGTAAAGGCGAAACCTACCGCGGGCTGACCAAACTGTTCGGTAAGCGTTACATCACCCAATACCAGCCGGTGAAGGATGGGCAAGGCAATGTGATCGCCGTGCTGTTTGTCGGTGTGGATATCACGGCTCCGTGGCAGTTAATGCGTGAAAAAATCCTGAGCCGCCGTCTGGGCGACAGCGGCCACTTCTACGTGCTCAACGGCCAGCCTGGCGAGCAGTATGGCCAGTATCTGTTCCATCGCGATGCGGAAGGGAAAATACCTGCGTTTCCTGAAAACGTCCGCCAGCAGTTGCTTTCCAACGGCAGTGGCGATCTGGACTGGCAGCGTGAAACGGGCGGAACAACGCTAATGACCTTTACCCATGTGCCGGGATGGAACTGGACCGTCGTGGGTGAAGTTGATAAAGACGTCCTGCTGGCAAAGATTGATCAACTGCGCGATCGTTTTCTGCTCGCCGGGCTGATTATCAGTATTCTTTTTGCTTTGCTGTTTGATTTCATCACCCGTCGTCTGCTTACTCAGCCACTGCGCTCCGTGATCGGCCTCGCCCAACAATACGGCGCAGGCGATTTACGCTCCAGCATCGCAACGCATCGCCAGGATGAAGTGGGCGAACTGATCGCCGCCATCAACAGTATGGGCGAAGGACTACAGCGGATCGTGATTCAGGTTCGCGACGCGGCGGCCGACATTAGTTACGGCACGGATGAACTGGCGGCAGACAGTCACAACATCAGCGAGCAGATTAACAAGCAGGCCAGCAGCGTTGAGGAAACGTCCGCCAGCATGGAACAGCTGACGGCAACGGTGGAGCAAAACGCCGAAAACATGGTACAGACGCAGAATTATATGCAGCAGGCTTCTCATGCGGTGCACGTCGGCGGCGATACCGTCACCCATGCCGTATCAAACATGAACGCCATTCGCGATGCGTCACAGCGTATCGCCGATATCACCCATGTTATTGAATCGATTGCCTTCCAGACCAACATCCTGGCGCTGAATGCCGCCGTGGAGGCCGCACGCGCAGGCGAGCATGGCAAAGGGTTCGCTGTGGTCGCGCAGGAAGTCCGTGCGCTGGCAGCGCGCAGCGCGAATGCGGTGAAAGAAATCGATACGCTCATTGAAGATACGCTGAATAAAGTCAGCCAGGGGCATCAGCTTTCGGAACGCACCCGTCAGGCGATGGAGCAGATTATCAGCCATATCGATCAGGTGAACGAGCTGGTGACACACAGCAGTCAGGCGTCTCATGAGCAGTCAGCGGGCATTCAGCAGGTCAATCTGGCGATGAACCATATCGGCGAGGCGACCCATATAAACGCCGAACGGGTATCGCGCAGCGAGCAAACCGCCCAGACGCTGCGCGAAAAAGGCCATTATCTGAATACGCTGGTCAGCGTGTTCCGGTTGCGGAACAGTTAACCAATGCCCCCCGTGGCGCGCAGCAGAACATCGGAAAGGCATTTCTCCGCAATCTGCGCGTCGCCACGCGGATCGAGCATCATCTGGCACCAGGATTCCGCCGTCGGCACTGAGGCATAGCGCAATAACTGCGCGCCTGTCGCCAGCCGGTAAAGCTGGCGGGTAATCGCGCGTCCGTCGGCTTCATTCGGCTTACGCAGCCGCTGCACAAGCTGCCGCCAGGCCCGGTCGAAGTGGCGGTTCTGCCCTTTGACTTCATCAAATTCCGCGCTGAGCATCTCCATCACGGCTGGCTGTTTTGCCAGGACGCGCAGTACGTCCAGGCACATAATATTGCCGGAACCTTCCCAGATACTGTTCACCGGCATCTCACGATACAAACGCGGCAACTCGCTCTCCTCGCAGTAACCGATCCCGCCCAGCACTTCCATCGCTTCAGCCACAAACGGGATGCCTGCTTTGCAGACATTATATTTCGCCGCTGGCGTCATCAGTCGACAGAACGCCCGCTCCCGCTCATCACCTGGCGCTTCCCAGGCACGGGCCAGCCGAAACAGCAGCGCGGTTTGCCCTTCCAGTTGCAGCGCCATGCGTCCTAACACCTGGCGCATGAGCGGCTGGTCGATCAGGTTCTTACCGAACGCCTGCCGCTGGTGAGCATGATACAGCGCAACCGACAGCGCACGCCGCATCAGGCCGTGGCTACCGAGCGCGCAATCAAACCGGGTCATTGCGCCCATCTTCAGAATCTGGCGAATACCCTCCCCTTCGTCGCCCAGCAGCCAGCCCAGCGCATCGCAAAATTCCGCTTCGCTGCTGGCATTAGAGCGGTTACCCAGTTTGTCTTTAAGTCGTTCAAGGCGAACGGCGTTACGCTGACCGTCAGGTAAAAAGCGCGGAACCAGAAAACAGGAAAGTCCGCCTTTCGCCTGGGCAAGCACCAGATGGCCGTCGCTTTGCGGCACCGAGTAAAACCACTTATGGCCTACCAGCCGATACGCTTCGCCCGGGCCTGCGCTGTCCAGCGGTTCGGCACGGGTGGTGTTGGTCAACACGTCTGAACCGCCCTGCTTCTCGGTCATGCCCATGCCAATCAACAATCCGCGTTTTTGCCCGGCAGGTTGTAAATGCGGGTCATAGCGATCGCTTAACAGCGGTTTAGTCCAGTCGCTGAACGCGGCGGGTAATGACTGCAGCAACAACGGCGTGGCAGCGAAGGTCATGGTGACCGGGCAGAGTGTGCCCGCCTCAACCTGGGCGTGAAGAATAAAGCGCGCCGCACGCGCCACAAAGGAACCACGCCGCCGATCGTCCTGCCAGGGCAGATTATGCACCCGGTTGGCAAACAGTCCCTGCATCAGCAGATGCCATGCCGGATGAAAACGCACGTCGTCCAGCCGTTCACCGCTGGCGTCATAGCGTAACAGCTCGGGAGGATTCGCGTTGGCCAGGCGACCCAGTTCCAGAGATTCGGCAGTGCCGAGTTGCTGCCCGATACTGGCCAGCAGTTCTGCATCCCAGGCGGCGTCTTCACGCTGGACGGCTTCCCGTAGCGCGGTATCGGATAAGAAAAGATTACTGTTGTTTAGCGGGATAGGTTGGTTGAAAACGGTATGAGTTTGCCAGTGCATCCTGTTTCCCTCCATAAATCGGCAACGCTATAAGTATGGACGGCTGCGGAAGTTATGTCGGGAAAGGGATCACAAAGCGGGGCATCATGTCACCAGCAAAAAAGGGCAACGCTACACATATGCCCTTTTTTTGCAGTGGGTAAGATCGTCGACGTTATTTTTTAACGTCCTGCTCAAGATAGCTGGTCAGAAACGCCTGCGCATCGCCATTTTGAGAAAGTCCGTCGTTGTATGCGACATAGCGGGCTTCTGTACCTGGAAGATACAATTCACCAGACCCGTTTTTGATCCTTAATAAAACATAATCTTTACCATCGATTTTTGTGGAGTAGCTTTTTCCACCGTCGCTGGTCGGCTGAACCTTACAGCGTAAAATACGTTTATCAAGCTCGTGATCGACACGTTCAATCTGGACCAGCGCCTCATTGTCGGCTCTTGGGCCGATACGCAACGTCCAAATCTGCGCCCCTTCCTGACCGCTATACGCTTTGACATATTTTGCTGTTTCAGGCCGTGCGGATTCCGCAAAGGCTGGCTGAGTGAACAAAGTGGCACATAAAATTAAAAAAACAGCACGCAACATACCTTATATCCTTATCTTTTATGACGGTTTTACCTTAGCTCACATGAGCTACCCAGAAATATAGTGCGGAATAAACCGGGACGTGTCTTTGGTTATCAGTGAAATATCTTCACGGATGCCGATCCCTACGGCTTCATCATCCACAATCCAGCTTCCAGTTAGCGTATAACTATCGCCAAAACGAGGCAACGGCTGAACAGCCTGATAAATAACAGGCTTATGCGCATAATCGCCATCTACACTCTCGATAATATTTTTCTGTCCATCAGAGATGGGTAATATTGCCGCTCTCCCGGGAGAAAATCGGTTTTCTGACGTAGCTCTCTCCGGCGTTTATTAGCGGTTTATCTCCGTCGCACGGGCAGCAAATGAGAGTGGCGAGGGAAGAATCGCCATAATAAAAGCAGTAATTCTTTGTTGCAGAGAACACTTTTTCCAGAGACGTGATCGTCCAGGTAACTGGATATATGTCCCGGTTTGATGCAATTAAAAAGGCGAAAAAAAACCATCCCGAAGGATGGTTTTATTGATAAGTAATTAACTGCGTTGTCGTACCGCTTCAAACAAACAAATGCCCGTCGCGACGGAAACGTTTAATGACGATACGCTTCCCGCCATCGGAATGCTGATCAGTTCATCGCAGTGTTCACGCGTCAAACGGCGCATGCCCTCGCCTTCCGCGCCCATGACCAGCGCCATGCGGCCGGTCATTTTGCTCTGGAAAAGAGTATGGTCCGCCTCGCCGGCAGTGCCGACAATCCAGACATTCTCTTCCTGAAGCAAACGCATAGTACGCGCCAAGTTGGTCACGCGGATCAACGGCACGCTTTCTGCCGCACCGCAGGCCACTTTTTTGGCGGTGGCGTTTAACTGTGCGGAACGATCTTTCGGCACGATCACCGCGTGCACACCTGCTGCGTCAGCGCTTCGCAGGCATGCGCCGAGGTTATGCGGATCGGTGACGCCATCAAGGATCAACAGGAACGGTGAGTCGTGTTCAGCAAGCAGATCCGGCAGATCGTTTTCCTGATACTGACGCCCCGGTTTAACCCGTGCGATGATCCCCTGATGGACCGCGCCATCGCTTTTTTCATCCAGGAACTGGCGGTTCGCCACCTGAATCACTACACCCTGCGCTTCCAGAGCATGCAGTAAAGGCAGCAATCGCTTATCTTCGCGGCCTTTCAGCACAAAGACTTCCTGAAAACGTTCAGGCGAGCGCTCCAGTAAAGCCTGAACCGCGTGGATGCCGTAGATCATTTCACTCATGAAAAGTACTCATTAGTGGCGCTGGCGCGCCTGGTTTAATACGTTGCCGCTGGCCTTGTCGTCATAACAAGGCCAGCCGGATATTACGCGTCGCGGGTGTTCTTTTTCGCTGCCCGCTTCGCTTTGGTGGCCGCCGCGATTTTTTGGGTTTTCGACGACGGTTTTTTTACTTTCTTTTCAGTCGGCTCTTTTTTGGCTTTCGGCTTACGCTTTTCACCCCGGAATTCGCTGTCGGGTTCAAAGTTGGCTCGCTTACCCGCCTGACGACGTTTGCCGGAAGGCTTACCTGCGCCGCCGCCTTTGCGCGCTTTTTCACGCGCCGTCTTGCCGACGTTGCGTGGCCCACGCTCGCTGGAAATCAGCGAGAAGTCGATCTTACGCTCATCCATATTGACCGCTTCGACTTTGACTTCCACCCGGTCGCCCAGACGGTACGTTTGCCCGCCGGACTCGCCAATTAAGCGTTGTCCCACCTGGTCGAAACGGTAGTAATCGTTATCCAGTGAAGAGACATGCACCAGACCATCGATAAAGAGGTCGTTAAGGCGTACGAAGAAACCGAAACCGGTGACGCTGGCAATAACGCCGGAGAAGGTCTGGCCCACCTGATCCTGCATAAAGTCGCATTTCAGCCAGTCCGAGACTTCACGGGTCGCTTCATCCGCCCGGCGCTCAGTCATGGAACAATGCTGACCCAGTTGCAGCATCGCCTCCAGAGAGTAATGCCAGCCGCCGGTCGGCGTACTGTTGCCGACATTTCCTTCCTGCTTCGCCAGTAAATATTTTATGGCGCGGTGCAGAGAGAGGTCAGGATAACGACGGATCGGCGAGGTGAAGTGCGCATAAGACTGCAACGCCAGGCCAAAGTGACCGCGGTTTTCCGGATCGTAAATGGCCTGTTTCATTGAGCGCAGCAGCATCGTTTGCAGCATCTCATGGTCCGGGCGATCGGCGATGGATTCCAGCAGTTCGGCATAATCACGCGGTTCAGGTTTGTCGCGACCCGGCAATTCAAGACCGAGTTCAGCCAGCACCGAACGGAACGAGGTGATGGCGTCAGTGCTCGGACGATCGTGAATACGGAACAACGCGGGCTCCTGATGCTTCTCAACGAAACGCGCCGCCGAGATGTTCGCCAGGATCATGCATTCTTCAATCAGTTTATGCGCGTCGTTGCGCTGGGTTTGTTCGATGCGCTCGATACGACGCTCTGCGTTGAAAATGAACTTCGCTTCTTCGCTTTCAAACGAGATGCCGCCGCGTTCGCTACGGGCTACGTCCAGCGCTTTATACAGGTGATGCAGTTCTTCAATGTGCTTCACCAGCGGCTGGTATTGCTCGCGCAGATCCTGGTCGCCCTGAAGGATATGCCACACCTTGGTATAAGTCAGGCGGGCATGGGAGCGCATCACCGCTTCATAGAATTTATAACCGGTCAGTTTGCCGCTGGCGGAGACCGTCATCTCGCACACCATACACAGACGGTTAACCTGTGGATTCAACGAGCAAAGGCCATTAGACAGCACTTCCGGCAGCATCGGCACGACCTGCGACGGGAAGTAAACAGAGGTGCCGCGGCTGTAAGCTTCTTTGTCCAGCGCGGTTTGCGGGCGGACGTAATAGCTCACGTCGGCAATGGCTACCCACAAACGCCAGCCGCCGCCACGTTTTTTCTCGCAGAATACCGCATCGTCAAAGTCACGGGCGTCTTCGCCGTCAATAGTCATCAGCGGCAGATCGCGCAGATCCACACGGCCTGCAATCGCCTCTTCCGGAACCTCTTCCGTCAGCCCGGCGACTTCCTCTTCCACGGCCTTCGGCCAGACGTAGGGGATTTCATGGGTACGCAATGCCATATCGACGGCCATGCCGGTGCCCATATTATCGCCCAGCACTTCAACGATCTTACCAATCGCCTTGGTACGACGGGTTGGACGCTGGGTGAGTTCCACCACAACCACAAAGCCCATACGTGCGCCCATGATCTCTTCGGGCGGAATTAAGATATCAAAGCTTAAGCGGCTGTCGTCCGGCACCACAAAGCCAACGCCAGCATCGGTAAAATAGCGTCCGACAATCTGGCCGGTTTTTGGTACCAGTACGCGGACAATGCGCGCTTCACGACGGCCTTTACGATCGGCACCCAGCGGCTGCGCCAGTACCTGGTCGCCGTGAATGCAGGTTTTCATCTGCTCGGACGATAAATACAAATCATCTTTACGGCCTTCCACGCGCAGAAAACCATAACCGTCGCGATGGCCAATGACGGTGCCTTTCAGCAAATCCAGGCGCTCCGGCAAGGCGTAGCACTGGCGACGGGTGAAAACCAGTTGTCCGTCACGCTCCATGGCGCGCAGACGACGACGCAATGCTTCCTGCTGCTCTTCGCCTTCAATATTGAGCTCGATCGCCAGCTCTTCGCGGCTTGCGGGCTTTTCACGTTTGGTCAGGTGATCGAGGATGAATTCCCGGCTTGGGATAGGATTGGTGTACTTCTCTGCTTCTCGTTCCTGAAAAGGATCTTGTGACATTTCGATTCCTCCGTTGTCATCTCTGGTGGAAATCCTTAACGGCTCCAGGTTGTGCGCCCGTTCCATCACGCCTCGTGCAAAAAAGGAACGCGTATGACGCTTTAAGGCTACCTGGATCCCGTTAAGTTATTTTTATTCCACCAGTAGTAATTTATACAGCGGCGTATTCTCTTCAACTAAGTCGGCAAGCGTGTAGTTATCAAGCTCAGTCAGAAAACTATTCACCGCTTTTGAAAGCGCCTGTTTAAGACGGCAGGCAGGGGTGATATGGCAAAATTCGCTGCTACAGTTCACCAGCGAAAGTGGTTCCAGGTCGCGAACAACATCACCGATGCGAATAAGGGATGCGGGTTTTCCCAGGCGGATACCGCCATTTTTTCCGCGAACAGCCATGACATAACCAGCGCGACTCAGTTGGTTGATAATTTTAACCATGTGATTACGTGAGACACCATAAACCTCGGTTACTTCGGAAATACTCGTCATACGACCTTCCGGTAAAGACGCCATATAAATCAAAGCACGTAATCCGTAATCGGTAAAACTCGTTAACTGCACATCAACCTCTGAATAAGGGGGGAACGCGATTTGCCTGTAAGGCATATGCCCTGATTACTTCGCGTTACAGGAAGGCAACGCACCTGCAACCCAAATGATGACGGGCATAGAGTGATGATAAACCAGCCAGCGCACAGGCGGTTAATTTATTTAAGAAAGGCAGGGAAAAAAGCGGGAAAAACAACACAGGGGCGCCGTAAGCGCCCCTTTTCATCATTATGCGTCGAAAGGATCGCGCAAAATCATGGTCTCTGTACGGTCTGGGCCGGTTGAAATAATATCAATCGGCACACCGGTCAGCTCTTCGATACGCTGAATGTAGTTCAGTGCCGCCTGCGGCAGGCCACTACGCTCTTTCACGCCAAACGTGGATTCAGACCAACCTGGCATGGTTTCGTAAATCGGTTCGATGCCTTCCCAGTCGTCAGCAGCCATCGGCGTGGTCGTTACTTCGCGGCCATCCGGCAGACGGTAAGCGACACAGATTTTCACTTCTTTCAGGCCGTCCAGCACGTCCAGTTTGGTGAGGCAGAAGCCAGACAGGGAGTTGATCTGCACTGCGCGGCGTACTGCTACGCTATCCAGCCAGCCGGTACGACGACGACGGCCTGTGGTTGCGCCGTATTCGTTACCCTGCTTGCACAGGAACTCGCCGATATCATCAAACAGCTCGGTCGGGAACGGGCCCGCGCCCACGCGAGTGGAGTACGCTTTGATGATGCCCAGGACGTAGTCAACGTAACGCGGACCGATACCGGACCCGGTCGCCACGCCGCCTGCGGTGGTGTTAGAAGACGTTACGTACGGATAGGTGCCGTGGTCGATATCCAGCAGCGTACCCTGTGCGCCTTCAAACATGATGAAATCGCCGCGTTTACGCGCCTGATCCAGCAGGTCAGAAACGTCAACCACCATGCTGGTCAGAATGTCGGCAATCGCCATCACATCGTCCAGCACTTTCTGGTAGTCCACCGCTTCAACTTTATAGAAGTTCACTAACTGGAAGTTATGATATTCCAGAACTTCTTTCAGTTTCTCAGCAAAGGTGGCTTTGTCGAACAGGTCGCCAACGCGCAGGCCACGACGGGCCACTTTATCTTCATAAGCCGGGCCGATACCACGACCGGTGGTGCCGATCGCTTTTGCGCCACGCGCTTTCTCACGCGCCACGTCAAGGGCAACGTGATAGTCCAGAATCAACGGGCAAGCCTCAGAGAGCAGCAGACGCTCACGAACCGGAATACCGCGGTCTTCCAGCTCTTTCATCTCTTTCATCAGCGCAGCCGGAGAGAGCACAACACCGTTACCGATGATGCTTGTGACATTCTCACGAAGAATACCTGAGGGAATAAGATGGAGGACGGTTTTTTCACCGTTGATTACGAGAGTATGGCCAGCGTTGTGACCACCCTGGTAGCGCACAACATATTTAGCCCGTTCAGTAAGAAGATCGACAATCTTCCCTTTGCCTTCGTCACCCCATTGGGTGCCCAGTACGACGACGTTGTTACCCATTTTTCAAAATCACCGTTTGCTTAAAAATGGATTCTACCATCGGTTTTGTGGATGATCAGCCCTTTTTATATTCAAAATTCTTCGAATTTGACCAAATAGCGATCAGCCAATCGTTTTCCTCAACATGTAGTAGATAACGCAACCGGCAACCACTAGACCGCCACCGAAGCGACGCAAAATTGTCTCGGGTAGTTGTGTCATACTTAACACCATACGCCGCCAGAGACGTGGAAATAACATCGGCCCCAGGCCTTCAAGCACTAAAACCAGCGCCAGCGCTAACCAAATTGTTGTGTTCATTTTCTCTGTCCAATAAAAAAGAGCCGGTATCAACCGGCTCTTCATCAGGGGGAATTAAGTTTAGCGCGAGCTATTGGCAGGTGTCTTCATATAACGGAAGAAATCACTGTCCGGGCTTAGCACCATTACATCCTGATTGGAATTAAAGCTGCTTTCGTAAGCGCGCAGGCTACGGATAAAGGCATAGAAATCCGGGTCCTGGCTGAATGCATCGGCAAACAGTTTTGCAGCTTCCGCATCGCCTTCACCACGCAGAATACGCGCCTGACGCTCAGACTCCGCCAGCGTACGGGTTACTTCGTAATCCGCTGCGGCGCGCAGTTTTTCCGCCTCTTCCTGACCTTGCGAACGGTGGCGACGCGCAACCGCTTCACGTTCCGCACGCATACGGTTGAAGATCGCCTCAGACACTTCAGTCGGCAGGTTGATTTGCTTAATACGCACATCGACCACTTCAATACCCAACGCCGCCATACTGTTCGGGTTCACCACGGGCACTTTGCCGTTGGTTTCAGCCGCTACGCGCTCTGCCGCTTTGGCAATCGCATCGTCCGCCGCTGGCGTGGTGACTTCGTCTTCAGTGCCCGCAGAACCGGAGTTCAGCGCGTCGCGCACTTCCAGGGTCAAACGACCGCGGGAATCCGTGACGATGTCTTTCACATCCAGACGACCGATTTCAGAACGTAAACGGTCCGAGAATTTACGTTTTAACAGCACTTCCGCCTGAGAGACATCACCGCCGCCTGTCGCCAGGTAGTAGCGGCTAAAATCGCTGATACGCCATTTGATATAAGAATCAACGATCAGGTCTTTCTTCTCTTTGGTAACGAAACGGTCCGCCTGGTTATCCATGGTCTGAATACGTGCATCCAGCGTTTTCACCGATTCGATAAACGGAATTTTGAAATGCAGGCCTGGCTCAAATACAACCGGCTTGTTTTCATCATCACGCAGAACTTTCCCGAAACGCAGCGTAATACCACGTTCGCCTTCTTTCACTACAAATACCGAGGTGTACAGCGCCACCAGCACGATGATGATTATTGCAATGACTGACTTACGCATTGTTATTCACTCCCTTCGCGCTGGTAATCGTTACGCTGCGCATTGGCGCGGCGCTGATCCATGATGTCGCCAGCGCTGGACGATGCAGGCCGGTTAGCGCCGTTATTGCTGGATGAGGACGCAGGCGGCAGGCGCAGTAAGGAGTTCGCGCCACTGCTATCGCTCTTTGATGCTGGCGTATTTGCGCCTTTCAGCATCTGATCCAGCGGCAGAACCATCAGATTTCCGCCCTTATCGTTTACCAGTACTTTACGGGTATGGCTAAGGACTTTCTCCATGGTCTCGATATACAGACGCTCGCGGGTAATTTCGGGCGCAGCTTTGTATTCCGGGAGAATTTTCGCAAAGCGTGCCACTTCACCCTGTGCTTCCAGGATGGTCTGGGTCTTATAGGCACGAGCATCTTCGATGATACGTTGCGCAGAACCGTTAGCGCGCGGCTGCACTTCGTTGGTATAGGCTTCAGCCTCACGGATGTACTGCTGCTCGTTTTCACGGGCGGCAATCGCATCGTCAAAGGCTGCTTTTACTTCTTCCGGCGGACGCGCGGCCTGGAAGTTGACGTCCAGCAGCGTGATACCCATGTTGTAAGGGCGAATGGTTTCTTCCAGTTCACGCTGGGTATCACTACGGATCACGGTACGGCCTTCCGTCAGGATCCGGTCCATGGTGTATTTGCCGATGACGCCGCGTAAGGCGCTGTCGGTGGCCTGACGCAAACTGTCATCTGCGCTGGTCACACTGAACAGATAACGCTCAGGATCGGTCACTCGATATTGCACGTTCATTTCAACGCGCACCACGTTTTCATCAGACGTCAGCATCACGCCAGACGCGGCGAGTTCGCGCACGGATTCAACGTTAACAGGCTGGACGCTATCGATAAATGTCGGTTTCCAGTTCAGGCCCGGTTCAACCAGATGACTGAACTTGCCGAAACGGGTTACAACGCCGCGCTCCGCTTCTTTGATGGTATAGAACCCGCTTGCCGCCCAAATGATAACCGCGGCCGCCGCGACGATCACCACAACGCGACTGCCGATTGGGTTACGGGGGCCCTGAGTTGAACTCCCACCGCTTCTACCACCAAATCCACCGAGTTTTTTACTCAGTTTACGGAAGATATCATCCAGATCGGGCGGCCCCTGATCGCGACCGCCTTTATTTCCATTTCCCCCAGAGTCGCCGCCAGGCTTGCTGCTTCCCCACGGGTCGCGGTCCTGTCCGTTATTACCGGGCTGATTCCACGCCATGTTTATGCTCCATATTTGTTATGCGGTGATATACCTGTCCTGCTCCGCACTGTCTCTTATTTGCTGTCATCACGTCTCCCACCACATCGCGCTTAATGCCGCCGGGAAGGTGTTCCGTTCGCGCTACGAGACAACCCAGACTATTTCAGGTACCCCCAAAAAAAGGGGAAAGTTCTTCAGGCCACCTCTGACCGGTTAAACAACATAGTCAACCAGGGTCGGTTCTTGTTTACAGAGACGACGCCAGTCAACGATGGGCATACGCACGTCCATCCCCACACTGCCGTCTTCCTCCATCCACTCTTTTTCTATTGCCTGAAGCTGGTAAAACCGGCTCCGCAGTCGCCCTGCTTCAGGAGGCAAACGCAACGTATGCTGCGCTATTTCTCCTGAGAGACGCTCTGTCAGAGCCTGGAAAAGCAGTGGTACGCCGTCACCGGTTTGGGCTGATAGCCAAACGCGTATCGGCTTGTTCTCATCGTCGCGGTCGATACGCGGCTGAAATCCATCCAGCGCATCGATTTTGTTCATCACCAGCAGGGTCGGGATCTCGTCAGCCTCGATCTCTTCGAGCACCGTATTGACGGCGTCTATGTTTTCCTGCATGCGTACATCTGCGGCATCCACCACATGAAGCAGCAATGTGGCCTGACGCGTTTCCTGCAACGTGGCTTTGAACGCCGCAACCAAATCATGGGGCAGATGGCGAATAAATCCGACGGTATCCGCAAGAACGGTTTCGCCAACATCGGCCACATCAATACGACGAAGCGTCGGATCCAGCGTGGCGAACAGTTGGTCCGCTGCATAAACCTGCGCTTCAGTAATCTGGTTGAATAAGGTGGATTTACCGGCGTTGGTGTACCCCACCAGCGAAACGGTTGGTATATCCGCTTTACTCCTCGAACGACGCCCTTGCTCGCGCTGTTTTTCTACCTTTTCGAGACGTGAGAGAATGAGCGTTATACGGTTACGCAGTAAACGACGGTCCGTTTCCAACTGAGTTTCACCCGGCCCGCGCAAACCTATCCCGCCTTTCTGGCGCTCAAGGTGGGTCCAGCCGCGCACCAGACGGGTAGCAAGGTGGCGCAATTGGGCGAGTTCAACCTGCAATTTCCCTTCATGGGTACGTGCACGTTGAGCAAATATGTCTAAAATCAAGCCGGTGCGGTCGATTACACGACACTCGCACAAACGCTCAAGATTACGTTCCTGAGCGGGCGTTAATGCATGATCAAATAAAACGACCGATGCGCCCGTCGCTTTCACGGCATCAGCAATTTCAACGGCCTTACCTTCACCAACAAAATATTTTGGGTGCGGCGCTTTACGGCTACCGGTAATCACCTGTAATGCTTCGACACCGGCGGAAGAAACCAGAGAATCAAACTCCTGGAGATCTTCCATATCTTTGTCTTGCGAAAAATAGATGTGTACCAGCACCGCCTGCTCACCGGCGTCATAACGGTCAAACAAGCGTATAACCTCTCAAAAAGACCAGCGGGGAACGCAGCCAGACTGGTCCCCCGTCATGGAAACAGCCATCTACCTTATTCGGTATCGTCGCTGTCTTGCTGTGGTGCGGATGCACCCTGCGCATTACTGTGATGATAGTTGCTTGAACTACCACCTGCGTTATTGCTGTGATGAGAAACCGGGCGAGACGGCACAACGGTAGAAATCGCGTGCTTATAAACCATCTGGCTAACCGTGTTTTTCAACAAAATGACGAACTGATCAAAAGATTCAATCTGCCCTTGCAGCTTAATACCATTCACCAGGTAAATTGAAACTGGAACACGTTCACGACGCAGTGCGTTCAAGAACGGATCTTGTAAAGATTGCCCCTTAGCCATTCTATCTTTTCCTTATATGCTTGTTTTGTAATTGAGAACCCTTGGGCTCTGAAAAAGTACCTAAAAATTTGCGCACGATTCAGTTAATTGTACACATTCAAAGAGGGTTAGCACCAAGAACCTGTAACACTTCCTGTCGGGCTTTTTCAGGCTTTTCACTGTCTAACCAGTGAACGCCTTCCCAACCCCGCAGCCAGGTCATCTGGCGTTTCGCCAACTGCCTCGTCGCGCAAATACCGCGATAAACCATGTCGTCATACGGGATTTCACCTGCCAGATAAGACCACATCTGGCGATAACCCACACAACGAATGGAAGGCATATCCGTATGCAAATCTCCACGGGCGAAAAGCGCCCGCACTTCAGCTTCAAATCCTGAAGCCAACATCTGATGAAAACGCTGCTCGATTCGCTGATGGAGCAGTTCACGGCTCGCCGGGGCGATGGCGAACTGATACACCTGATAAGGCAGAGCGTCTCCTGACGTTTGCGTCAGTTCCGTTAAAGTTTTACCCGAAATGAAAAAAACTTCCAGTGCCCGGGAAAGTCTTTGCGGATCATTTGGATGAATCCGCCTTGCCGCGACAGGGTCGATTTCCTGTAGCTCGCGATGCAATGCGTCCCACCCCTGCTCTGCCGCCTGCTGTTCAATACGCGCCCGAATGTCCGCATTCGCCGAGGGCAATGGGGACAACCCTTCCAGTAACGCCTTGAAGTAAAGCATGGTTCCACCCACTAACAGTGGGATTCGCCCGCTGGCGGTAATCTCCGCCATCTCTTTTAGCGCGTCGCGGCGGAAATCCGCCGCGGAATAAGCCTGGGCCGGGTCTAACATATCGAGTAAACGGTGCGGCGCCTGCGCCAGTTCTTCCGACGTCGGTTTGGCGGTACCGATATCCATTCCTTGATAGATAAGGGCGGAATCCACGCTTATCAACTCAACCGGGAGCGTTTTGCGCAGATTAATTGCCAGCGCCGTCTTGCCGGAGGCCGTCGGCCCCATCAAAAATATTGCCTTGGGCAGGCTCGCCTTACTTACTTCAGTCATGTTTCAGGGCATTCATCGCCGGTTGCAGATCGACAGGTTGTAATAAACCACCAGGCGGTGACTTCACCAGATTCGGGCAAAGACGTTCCACATCAGTTAACAGCGTAATGGCCTGCGCCACGCTCCACTGCTCATGCTCTGTTGCCAACTGGCGGGCAAGCCAGCCTGCAAGATGAGCGGAATCGGCCTGTTTGTTTGCCGCCAGGTAGCCTATCAGTTCAGGAATCAAGATTTGTAAATTTTGTTGGCGTAAGGGTAAAGGCACCGTGCGAATCGTGACATGTTGATGATCCAACACGGTTTGTATACCCATTTCGTTTAATATTTCGGCAGCCTCACGAAGCACTCTCTGTTCCTGGTCGGTCACTTTTATACGAACCGGGATCAGCAGCGGTTGAGCGCATAACGTCTCTGCGCCTGGCGTTAATTGCGCCTGCCGAAGCCAGCGTTCCGCCACGGGCAAATCTAGCAGCCACAGTTTTTCATCGCGTTCGAGCAGCGCGCATGCATTTCTGATCACCGTCAGCACGCGACCAAAACTGTGGGCATGCCCTTCAAGCGCGGCCGGTGCAACCCGTGCGGGCCGCTTTTCACTGTGCGCGTCGCCCGCGTCGGGCGTCTCCAGCAATTTACGGTACAGTACGCCTTGCTGCTTGTGATAATCCGTTTGCGCATTAGGCCATGCGCCACCGGATGAACGACCGCTTCCGGATGACGGTGCCGGGGAGCGCGGCGGCTGAGCCGGAACCGGTTTTGGCTCCGCAGGTTGCGAAAAGTGATTTTTCCCGGCCGCCACGCGATTCTCTGGCTGCCAGCGCACAGCCTCTTCTTCTGCCTTACCCAGAGGCAAGGTCGGTTCCGCCTGCTGTTGCTGTAGAACGCTCAACACGCCCTGATAAATAAAATCGTGGACCAGCCGCGACTGATGGAACCGCACCTCATGTTTGGCCGGATGCACGTTAACATCCACCTGATGCGGATCGATATCCAGATACAGCACATAGGCCGGTTGCTGATCGACGCCCAGCTTGTCTTCGCAAGCCTGACGGATAGCGTGATTAATCAGGCGGTCGCGCATCATGCGGCCATTAACGTAGCAATACTGGATTTCACTCAGCCCTGCGCTGGCTTTCGGCTCAGCAACCCAGCCGTGCAGCGCCAAGTCGCCGTGTTGCCACTCAATCGTCAACGCCTGCTCAAGAAAAGCCGTACCGCAGATTGCGCCAAGACGCCGTTCTTTTGGCGCGTTAGGCTGCACGCCGCGATACTGGCGGATTAACTTGCCGTTATGGCTCAGGTTTATGGTCACATCGAATCGCGCCAGCGCGATACGGCGAATAATCTCATCGATATGCGTGAATTCGGTTTTTTCGGTGCGCATGAACTTGCGCCGCGCCGGCGTATTGTAAAACAGATCCAACACCTCAAGCGTGGTGCCGACAGGATGCGCGGCAGGTTTAACTGTCACATCCATATCGCGCCCTTCCGCATAGGCTTGCCACGCCTCGCTCTGTTCTGCGGTGCGGGATGTCAGGGTCAGGCGTGAAACCGAGCTGATACTGGCCAGCGCTTCACCACGAAAGCCGAGGCTGATGATCGCTTCCAGATCGTCCAGCGAGGCGATTTTACTTGTAGCGTGACGCGCCAGGGCCAGCGCCAGTTCATCCTTGTTGATGCCGCAGCCGTTATCACGAATGCGGATCAGCTTCGCACCGCCACGCTCAATATCAATATCGATACGCGTCGCGCCGGCATCGAGACTGTTTTCCACCAGCTCTTTAACGACCGACGCCGGGCGTTCGACCACTTCACCCGCCGCGATCTGATTCGCAAGCTGCGGCGGCAGAACCTGAATCGGCATGAATGCTCCTTATTGCGTCACGGCAAACTGGCCTGCAGGATTAGAACCGGCTTTGACCGTTTTGCCAGCGCCGCCCTCTCCGGGCGCCGATTGTAACGGGTGAGACAGGAAATAGTTGCGTAATCCCTTATACAGCGCCTCGGCGATCTGTTGTTGATAATCATCGCTGGCCAGTAAACGTTCTTCGCCGCTGTTACTGATAAAACCCGTCTCGACCAGAACCGATGGGATATCCGGCGAGCGCAAAACGCCAAGGCTTGCGTGCTCAGGGCGGCGTTTATGCAAATCCCCGACCCGTGCCAGTTGTGATAACACGTTGGTTGCGACGTCATACCCCACGCGCTGAGAGTGACCAAACTGTAAATCCAACACGGCCTGGCTCAGATACGGGTCCGCCTGGCTGTTCGCCAGTACGTCGCCCGCGCCGCCGAGCAGCTCAGACTGTTTCTCATGCTGTTCCAGCCAGCCTGCCATTTCGCTGTTAGCGCGACGATTTGATAATACCCACACCGACGCACCCGTGGCGTCGCGATTCGGCGCCGCATCCGCATGAATAGAGACCAACACGTTGGCGTTCTGCTTACGCGCCACGTCGGAGCGGCCCATTACAGAGATAAAATAATCGCCATCACGGGTCAGTACGCCTTTAAACATCGGATCGTCATTCAGCAAGCCGCGCAACTTACGGGCAATGGCGATAGTTACGTTTTTCTCTTTAACGCCACCCGGGCCGATAGCGCCCGGATCCTGCCCACCATGACCGGCATCAATCGCCACAACGATCTGGTCGCCACTGACGGATGCCTTACGGGTACTGGCAGGACGCGTGACCGTGTTGCTGCTGACAACGCTGGTTACGCGGTCTGATTCAGATTTAAACGGATTACGCGCGGGTTCAGCCGGACGCGGCGGAGGCGGCGTCACACGTTGTGCGACAACCGGAGCCGGCGGTGGTGGAGGCGGTGGCGGCGCATCGGCGTTAATCGTAAACACCACGGTATAATTCATGCCGTTTTGCTGCTTAACAGCCTGCGTCTTACCGTTTTTCGTGAGGTCAACCACCAGTCGCAACGAACCGCTGTCTTTCGGCTGGCCAGAGCGAATGCTTTTCACCAGATTGTTCCCGCTAAAAATGAGCGGCAACCCCTGAATGACGCCGGTCTGTTTAATATCCAGCGCAACGCTACGTTGTCCGTTATGGGAAAACGCGTAATCCGGCTCGCCGACAAAACTGAAAGTAATACGCGCCTGGTCATCGCCGTTGGAGACCTGGATATCGGACAGGCTTGCCGCCCAGGCAGGCGCACACAGCGCCAGCAAAGCGATGGAGAACCACTTTTTCATGCCAGATATCATCCCGTTATCCTTGTTAAATAGCTGGAAATGTCACGCTAAAACCGTGTCATTGTTGGGATCTAAATTTTCCACAAGGGCATTGCCCGCTGTGGAAACTGCCTTAATCAGCGCCGAGCGCCCGCGATCCTGATAGCTAAGATGGATTTCAACATCGGGATCGGGCAGCACGCCCGCACCCTGTTGCGGCCATTCCACCAGACAAATGGCGTTGTCGGCGAAATAATCGCGGATCCCCATAAATTCGAGTTCTTCAGGATCGGCAAGCCGGTATAAATCAAAGTGATAAACGGTCAATCCATCGAGCTCATAAGGCTCGACAAGCGTGTAGGTGGGGCTTTTGACATTGCCTTTATGGCCCAGCGCCTGCAAAAAACCACGACTAAAGGTGGTTTTACCCGCCCCTAAATCACCCACCAGCCAAATTACCGTTGCGCCATGGCAGGCTTTTGCAACAGCGTTGCCGAAATCTAATGTTGCCTGTTCATCGGCGAGAGGGATAACACGTTCAATCATGGTTTACATCATTCATTTCAGGGTTAACAACCAGATGCAGCGTCGAAAAAAGATCGCTTGCAAGCATACCACGCGTGCCGTAGCGGCTGGCGACGGCGTCGGCCGCCGCACCATGAGCCAGACAGCCTGCACAGGCGGCATCGTAAAGGTCAAGCTGCTGACCTAACAATGCGCCGATAATACCGGACAGTACATCGCCCATTCCACCGGTCGCCATGCCGGGATTACCGGCATCAATAATGCCGATATCGCCGCGCTCATTCGCAACCAGCGTACCCGCCCCCTTTAAGACCACCACGCCGCCATAACGTTTCGCCAGGCGGCGGGCTGCGAGCAGGCGATCGCTTTCAATTTGCGACACATCACAATTGAGCAGGCGCGCCGCTTCGCCAGGGTGCGGCGTGATAATCCGATTCTGACGTTTATCGGGATTGAATGCCAGAAGGTTGAGCGCATCCGCATCCCACAGCATCGGTTTTTGCGAATTCTCAGTTTTTTGCAGGGCTCTTTTGCCCCACTTTTCCTGACCAAGGCCGGGGCCGATTATGATGACATCTGCCCATTCCAGGCCTTGCGCGATCGATTCGTCAGTGAGTTCCTGAACCATGAGCTCGGGACGGGCGGTCAGCAGCGCCGCGCTATTTTCCTGGCGCGTCAATACGCGTACCAACCCCGCTCCGGCACGCAATGCCGCTTCGCCAGCCAGACGAATCGCACCGGCAGTACCGAAATCGCCGCCAATGACCAACAACCGCCCGTTATCCCCTTTATGGGACGTTGCACGGCGCGGTTTAAGCCAGTGCTTCAACATTGACGCATCGTAACGGTGGAGTGCAGCAGGTTTATCAGCAAGCCAGCTTTCCAGCCCCAGGGTGTTCACCGTAATTTTACCCACCACATCACGGGCCTTGCCGGTGAGCAATCCCGGTTTTAGGGCGATAAAAGTGAGTGTTCGCTGCGCCACAATCACGCTTCCAGGCGTAGCACCGGTTTCAGCCAGTAACCCAGAAGGGATATCCAGCGCCAGAATCGGGGCCGGATCGGCATTGGCCTTATCAATCAGCGCACTCATGACAGGACGCGGCGCGCTGACAAGCCCGGTACCGGCTAAACCATCGATAATCAGCGATACGCCCTGCGGCCAGGGAGTATCAGAGGCGTGGATTTCGCCCCCCGCGTTTAGCCAGGCGTCACGCGCGCAAGCCGCTTCTTCCGGGAGCGGTTTATCGCTTTCTATCGCCAGTAACGTGACGTCAATGCCGTCGGCTTTAGCCAACCGCGCCACAACGTAACCGTCGCCGCCGTTATTGCCGTGTCCGCACAATACCAGCCAGTGCCGCGCATCGGGCCAGCTGGCGTGCGCCAGGCGAAATGCGGCTTCGCCAGCGCGCAGCATTAATTCATACAGGGTAATGCCGAGGCTATCCGCTGCCTCCTGCTCCGCCTTTCTCACCCACTCAGCTGGCCATACCGAGTGTGGTATACTGCTACGGTTATTGTTAAGTCGATGGTCCGTCATGTCACAACCCCTTGATCTCACTCTTCTCGCGCAAAAAATCAAACAATGGGGCACCGAACTCGGTTTTCAGCATGTCGGCATTACCGACACCGATTTGAGCCCCCACGAACCTGCGCTTCAGGCATGGCTGGACAAACAATATCACGGTGAAATGGAGTGGATGGCCCGTCACGGAATGATGCGCGCCCGTCCGCATGAACTGTTGCCCGGTACTCTGCGCGTGATTAGCGTCAGGATGAACTATTTACCCGCTGACGCCGCCTTTGCGCGCACCTTAAAGGAACCCTCGCTGGGCTATATCAGTCGATATGCGCTGGGCCGTGATTATCACAAGCTGATGCGCAACCGGCTTAAAAAACTTGGGGAAACTATTCAGGCGCAATACGCGTCGCTGAATTTTAGACCCTTTGTGGATTCTGCGCCCGTGCTTGAGCGCCCCTTAGCCGCAAAGGCCGGACTGGGCTGGACTGGTAAGCACTCACTTATTCTTGATCGCAATGCGGGCTCGTTCTTCTTTCTCGGGGAATTACTGGTTGATATTCCTCTTCCGGTCGATAAGCCCGTTGAGGAAGGCTGCGGCCGCTGCGTGGCTTGCATGACGATCTGCCCCACCGGCGCAATAGTGGAACCTTACACCGTGGACGCGCGCCGCTGTATTTCCTATCTCACCATCGAGCTGGAGGGCGCGATCCCCGAAGAATTTCGACCGCTTATCGGTAATCGCATTTACGGCTGCGATGATTGCCAGCTGATTTGTCCGTGGAATCGTTTTTCTCAACTCACCGACGAGGCGGATTTCTCGCCGCGCCAGGCATTGCACAATCCAAAATTAATTGAGCTGTTCGGCTGGAGCGAAGCACACTTCCTGAAAATGACTGAAGGATCGGCGATTCGCCGCATCGGTCATATCCGTTTTCTGCGAAATATTGCCGTCGCGTTGGGAAATGCCGAATGGGATCCGGCCAATATTGATGCGCTGACAAAAAGAAAAGGTGAGCACCCACTATTGGATGAACACATAGAATGGGCGATTGCGCAACAATTAACCAAGCGAAACGCGAATGCAGTGGACGTTCAGTCGTCGCAAAAGCAACGTCTGGTGAGGGTTATCGAAAAGGGTTTACCACGGGATGCCTGAGCACTTTTAGCTGTGAATAAAATTTAAAAGCCCTTGTCATTCAAACGTAAAAAATCCATCAGTGATCGAATTAACAATTACGACCCTTCTAAATTCTTAATAAGAAACAATCAATTAAAGAAAAGATGTCAAAATGTGACTTGTAGTCTACGACGAGGCGGCAAAAAACAACCTGTGGATAAGTCTGTTGAAAGCGCGATTTAAAAGTCGTGAAAAAGGCTTACAGACAAGGCGATTTGCTGTGGATAATTTGTTCGGAGAGAAATTTGGAGCGGGAAACGAGACTCGAACTCGCGACCCCGACCTTGGCAAGGTCG